>Ga0080004_1097775_pt1 | contig 36374 bp, 38 predicted proteins | sample WasSprMetagenome_FD_69207 | JGI IMG/M metagenome (GOLD analysis project Ga0080004, IMG submission 69207) | Sulfidic aquatic microbial communities from Washburn Spring, Yellowstone National Park, USA - WS (SPADES assembly) (version 2) | ecosystem: Environmental > Aquatic > Thermal springs > Hot...
TGGATCTTTCCCGGATTTTGGCTGGCCCCCTTTGCACGATGTGGATGGCCGATTTGGGCGCCGAGGTGATCAAGGTGGAAAAACCCGGGGTGGGCGACGAGACCCGGCGCTGGGGACCGCCGTTTGTGGCCGGAGAATCCGCGTACTTTTTGGCGGTGAACCGCGGAAAGTACGGGATTGCCTTGGACCTTTCCACGGAAGAAGGACAAAAGATCCTGCGGGAGCTCATCCGCCGGGCGGACATCGTCGTGCACAATTTCCTCCCCTCCACCGCGCAAAAGCTCGGCGTCTCCTACGAGGAGGTCCAGGCTTTGAATCCAAGGGCCGTGTATGTGGCCATTTTGGGGTTCCCGCCCGGACCATATCGGGAGGAACCCGGGTTCGATGCCCTGATCCAGGCCCTGGGAGGCCTCATGGCCATCACGGGCGAGGGCGAGCGGCCGGCCAAAGTGGGCGTGGCCATCGTGGACGTCCTCACCGCCTGGGCCGCCCTCGTCGGTGCTTTGGGGGCCCTCTTTCTCCGCGAAAAAACCGGAAAAGGGATGGCGGTGGAAGCCACCCTCATTGAGAACTCCGCGGCCGCCTTGGTCAACGTGGCCCAGGCTTTCCTCCTCACCCGAACGGAGCCCAAGCGCCTGGGCACCGCTCACCCCCAAATCGTTCCCTACCAGGCTTTTCTTGCCGCCGATGGATTGATCATGGTAGCGGTGGGGACAGACCCGCAGTTCCGCTCCCTCTGCCAAGTTTTGGGAAAGCCCGAGCTCGCGGAGGATCCGCGTTTTTCCACGAATCCCAGCCGCGTGCAAAACCGCGAGCTCCTCGTCTCTATCCTCACGGAGGTTTTCCTCACGCGCTCCCGGGACGAATGGGTGCGCGAGCTGAAACGGGCGGGCGTGCCCGCAGGCCCGGTGAACACCTTGGCCGACCTCTTCGGCGATCCGGGTTTGGTGGGCCGGATTCTCCTTGAGGTGGAGCACCCGACCGTAGGCCGTTACCCGACCCTGGCTTGCCCGATTTCCCTGGCCTGGCCGCCGAGCACCCTCCCCCCACCCCGCCTGGGCGAGCACACCCAGGAGGTTTTGGAAAGGCTTGGGATCAAAACCTGACTAGGCCACGACCCGCAGGGCGCGCGGGAAGAGCTCCACCTCGAGCTCGCTTAGACGCCCGGGAAGAAGTTCTCCGTCCATGTGGACGTAGAGGGGCCGCTCCGCGCGAATACGAATTTTTGCGGCCCGTTTGAGCCAGGCCCGCTTGAGCTTCAGGTAGCTTCCGTCGCGGGTTTTCGGGAGGACCGCGAGCCTCACCAACCGCGGATAGTGGCCAAGGAGGGCGAGGTCCAGCGCCCCATCATCGGGCTTTGCGCCGGGAGCAAGGCAGAATCCGCCTCCGGCCCAGGGGCCGTTCATGGCCGCCACCGCCAAAAGGGGGCCGGAAAATCGCCAGCCCTCCGCCTCCACCTCCATGGGAATAGGCCGAAAGCGCAAAGCTTCGAACACCGTGGCCAAAAGGTAGCCCAGCTCCCCACGTAAAAACCGGTACGTGGCGTAGTCATGGGCGATCTGGCCATCGATCCCCATCCCCAGGGAATTGAGGTAGTAGCGATCCTCGGCCGCGCCCACATCCGCAAGCTTCGTCCTCCCTCGAGCGAGGATTTCCACGGCTTTTCGCAAGTCCATGGGGATCCCCAAGGCGCGGGCGTAATCATTTCCGGAGCCCAAAGGAAGGATCCCGAGGGCGGTTTCCGTTCCCACGAGGGCCTGGGCCACTTCGTTTAGGGTGCCGTCGCCGCCGGCGGCGACCACGATTTTTTCGCCCCGGCCGGAAAGCTCGCAGGCAAGTTCCGTGGCATGTCCGGGGCCCTCTGTGCGGAGAACCTCGGCTTTCAGCTGAAATTCCTCAAAGACGGGAAAAACTTCTTCAAACCGCGCTTCCGCGGAACCTCGCCCCGCCGCAGGATTCAAGATCACCCAAAGGTCCGGCATAACGGCCGAATCCTACCGATTTGGACCCTAGAGGACCACCCGCAGCGCACCGGGATGCACGCGGATGCGGAGCTCCGTCGTGCGGGGAAGGAGCTCCCCGTCCACATAAACCCGGAGAGGTCGGCTCGTTTTCACCTCCGCCCACTTCACGAGCGCCGCCCTCACCCCTTTGAGGCCCAAGTGCTTCCCCTGGCGAACCCGGACGAGGATGGGAACGCGGAGGATCCGAGGATAGTGGCTTATGGCGATGAGGTTTAGGGCGCCATCGGTGAGGCTTGCGCCGGGCGCAAGGTGGAAGCCACCCGCCGTGTGGGAACCATTCATCACTGAAACCATGAGCCCCTGCATCGAAAACTCGCCGACATCGCTGCGGATCTGGAGGGCAAAGGGCCGAAACCTCGCGACTTCCCAAAGGGCGGCCCAAAGGTACCCAAGCTCGCCGCGGAGAAATTTCCAGCGCATGAAATCCTCAGCGATTTGGCCATCGATCCCCATCCCGAGGGAATTAAGGTAGAAGCGACCATTGGCCTCGCCCACGTCCACCGGCGTGGGTTTCCCCTCACGAAGGCGCCGAAGAGCTTTTGGGAAATCCACTTCGCCCACAAGGGAGCGGAGGAAATCGTTTCCGGAGCCCAAGGGGATGATGCCGAGAGCGGTTTTTGTTCCTACGAGGGCCTGGGCCACCTCGTTTAGGGTGCCGTCGCCGCCGGCGGCGGCCACAAGCTCCGCGCCCTTTTGGACAAGCTCCCGGGCGATTCGGGTGGCTTCCCCCGGACCGGAGGTCAGGAAAACCTTGGGCGAAAAACCAAGTTCCCGAAGGTGGCCTTCCACCACGGGGAGTTTCTCTTTTGCCCGGCCGCGATCGGCCATGGGATTGAAGATGACCGGAAGCTCCGCCATGGCCACATTTTACCCGGCTAGGCTTGCCTCGAACTTTCTATGCAATGCGCGGACTGTGCTTGTTCCCCAGGTGAAGCTCACGAAGGCCATGAACACATTGGCCAGGATAATCCCCCACCACACTCCCCGTTCGCCGAGGCCTAAGGCCACTCCAAGAGTCCAGCCGCCCAAAGCCTGAAGGACTACGGTGCGCAAAAACGTGAGAAGAAGGGCCCGGCCGCCCATCTTCACCCCGTTGAACATGGCGGAGGTGAGCATCCCCAAAGGCACCGTGGGAAGGAAAAGGCACATCCACCGAAGGAAAGCCACGAGATCCTCCCGAAGTCCCAAACTTCCAGGCGAGTAAGTGAAAAGGAGAGCGAGAGCGGGCGCAGCCAAGGCTACAAAGGAGGCAATGCCCAATTGGATGAGAACACCGAGGCGGATAGCATAGAGGTAGGCGGTCCGGAGTTTCCCAGCGTTTTGGGCCCCAAACGCGGCCGCAGTCACAGCCGTAACTCCTGTGGCCATCCCGTTCATAGGGATCGTCCCCAAGGTCACCACGCGCCAACCGGTAGCGAAGATGGCCACCACCCTCTCCCCACCAACCCTAAGGAGGATCCCGTTCACCGCGAGCATCGCGAGAGCCATAGAAAGCTGGGCCAGCGCGGCCGGCACGCCCACCGCGAGGATTTCCCAAACCAAAGCGGAATCCCAGCGAAGCTTCCGCAACGAAAGCCGAAGATAGGTGCTAGGCCGAAGGAAGAGCCAAAAGCAGAGAAGAAGGGCGGAACAAAAAAGGGAAGCTAAGGTCGCCCAAGCGGCTCCGACCACACCGAGGCGGAAGGTGTAGATGAAAAGGGGATCGAGGCCGACGTTGAGGAGGCCACCGAGGACCATAGCGTACATGGCCCGGCGGGCATCGCCCTCCCCGCGCAGGAGCGCTGTGGCCAAGTTCGCGAAAAAGAGGACCACCGCCCCACCGAAGAGGACCTGGGCGTAGGCGGAAGCCTGGGCAGCGGTGGTTCCGGTAGCCCCCATGAGGGCAAAAATTTTGAGGCTTAGGGGAACGAGAGCGAGGAAAAGGAGGGAAACGAGGACACCGAGGGAAAGGGTGAGGAGGGCGGCCCGCTCGGCAGATGCTTTATCGCGGGCACCGATCCGCCGGGAAACCGCGGAGCTCCCGCCCACCCCAAGCCCAGTGGCCAGGGCCATCATCCCCGTCATGAACGGGAAAAAGAGGCCCACCGCGGCCAAGGCCTCGCTCCCTAGGCCCGCAACCCAGATGGCATCCACGATGTTGTACAAGGACTGCACGAACATCGCGGCCATCATGGGAAGCGAGAGGCGGAGCACCGCCCTTTTGGGGTCACCAAGAAGGGTCTGGACTCCGGAGGTCAGGCTTTCCATTTACTCCACGGTGGCGCGAAGGAAGCTTTGCCCAGCCACGATCATCATCAACACGGCCAGGCCGCCAATCACCGTAAGGGAAACCCAAATTGAACTCCAGTTCCACCCAAAAAGGAGGACCTCGCGGATCGGGGTCACCGCATGGGTAACCGGGTTAACCTGGGCCACCGCCGCAAGCCAGGAGGGCATCGCCTCCTTTGGAAAAAGGGCGTTGCTCGTGAACATGAGGGGCATCGTGAAGAAGTTGACCAGGGCCATGAGGGTTTCCTGGGATTTGATCTGCGAGGCCAAGGCTAGGGAAAAGCCGCTTAGGATGAAGCTAAAGACCATGGCCACAAAGAGGGCAAAGATCGCGCCAGGGATCCCGGTGGCGAACCGCACGCCCAAACCGAGGGCGATGAGGAGGATGAGAAGGCCCTGGAAGCCGCCTTGAACCGCGGAGGCCACCATCTTTCCTAAAGGAATAGCGGCGCGGGAGATCGGCGCAGCCAAAAGCTTTTCCAAATAGCCGATGCGCCGGTCCCAGACGATGGACATCCCCGCGAAAACCCCGCCGAAAAGAACGGTCATGAGGATGATCCCTGGCGTCATGAACGCGAGATAGCTCCCGGTCCCCAAGAGTTTTTCGATGAAGGGATTTTGGGTAAGGCCCTGCATCATGTTCCCCATGAGGCCAAGCCAGATGAGGGGTTGGATCACGGTCACAATGAGCCTCGTTTTGGCCCGGAAGAATTTGACGAGCTCCCGCCACGCTACATAAGCCACATCGGAAAGGATCATCGCCTCACCCTCCTTTGCAGGATCCGCGTGCGCACGTGTTCCTCGCGGCTAACCTCAGCTTCCCGGATTTCCCTTCCCGTGTAGTGGAGGTAAACGTCGTCCAAGGTTGGCCGCTTGAGCCGCACGGAGTCCACCTGGATTCCGTGGGAAAGGGAAAGCTGGACAAGCTCAGGGATTAAGCGGTCGCCGCGCTGCTCCACCCAAATCCAGTGGATCCCATCCGGCGAGGAGCGCAGGTCCCGCACGCCCGGCAAGGCCCGGATAGCCGAAAGGAGCCGAGGCAAGCGCTCGTCCGCAGAGACGAACTTCACGGTGATGAGGTCGCCGCCCAGCGAGGCCTTAAGCGCCCCGGGTTTATCCAGAGCGAGGATTTTCCCCCGATCGATGATGGCCACCCGGTCGGAAAGCTCATCGGCCTCCTCCATGTAGTGGGTGGTGAGGAAGATGGTCATCCCGTGTTCCTCGCGGAGCTTGCGGATGTAATCCCAAATGGCAGTCCTCGTTTGCACGTCCAGGCCCAGGGTGGGCTCATCCAAAAAGAGGATCTTCGGCCGGTGGATGAGGGCGCAGGCGATGTCTAGCCTTTTGAGCATCCCTCCAGAATACGTTTGGGCTAGATCATTTCGGCGCTCCCAAAGGCCAAAGAGGCGGAGGACCTCCTCGCCCCGCTTGCGGATTTCCTCCCGAGGTAGGTGATAAAACCGGCCTTGCAGATAGAGGTTCTCCCAGCCGGTGAGGTGATCGTCCACCGCGGTTTCCTGGGCGGCATACCCGATGCTCCGCTTGGTCACGCCGGGATCCTTCCGCACATCCACCCCGAGGATCTTGATCGTCCCCGCGGTGGGCCGAACGAGGCCAATGATGCACTTAATGGTGGTGGACTTTCCCGCGCCATTTGGGCCAAGGAACCCGAAGATTTCCTGCTCGTTTATGGAAAAGGAAACCCCGTCCACCGCGCGAATTCCGCCACGATAGACCTTCACCAGGTTTTCAACGGTTACGGCTTCCATCGTTTTCACCTCCCAAAATGGCCGCCAATTCCGCATTGGCCCGCGCAAGAAAACTCGAGAGATCCGAAATTTTCCCGGAAATCAAAGCCTCGGCAAACAGGCGCAAGAACTCCGAAAAATTCGGGATGTTTTTGGGAGCTTGAGCGAGGATATGAACGATGATCTTCCACTCCTCTTTCCCCTTTTCCAACTCCGCAAGGGCTTCCTTTCCTTTTTCGGTAAGGCGTAAGCGGGGAGGCTTTTCCCCGCTTTGTTCGACTAAACCTTGCTCGGCAAGAGCGGCCAAAAGGGGGTAAAGGGAGCCGGGAGAGGGCCGCCAGCCTAAACGGCCTTCCAATTCCTTGGCCAGGGCATAGCCGGTCCGCGGCCCCTCCGAGAGAAGCCGGAGAACCCAGTACCGCAAAAACCCTCGTCCCACCATATATCGGATCCGATGGATCGGAGCCGAAGTATACCCGGGCAAAACCGGGCCACAAGGACGGGTAAAATCTCTCTATGGCTTCGCGACTGTTCTTCCAGGCCCATGTCCAGGAACGGTATGCGGCTGTGCTCAATCTCCTTGAGGCCTGGGCGGAAAAGGAAGGGGAGAAAGTTTCGGGCCAGACGGTCTTGATAAAGCCAAACTGCGTTTCTGCCCGACGCAAGCTCGCTAGCACCCACGCCGATACGGTACGCGCTGCCTTGGAAGTTTTCGCCAAGCTTCGCCCAAACAGGCTCATCCTCGGGGAGGGCTCAAGTGAGGATACCCTTCAAGCCTTCAAAAACTTCGGGTACCTCAAATGGGCCGAGAAATTCGGGGCCGAAGTCCTGGACCTAAACCGCGATGCCCATGTGGTTCGCCAAGTCTACGACGAACAAGGGAACAAAATCCCCGTGAGAGTAGCGAAAACTGCGGTGGAAAGCTTCCGCGTTTCCTTAGCCAAGCCCAAGACCCACGATTGCGTTATCGTCACCTTGGGGATAAAAAACCTCGTGGTGGGAGCCATTCAAAACCCCGACAAAGTTAAGATCCACCAAGGGTTTCCCGCGATCAATCTGAACTTAAGCATTTTGGCGCGGGATTTAGCACCACATCTTTCGGTGATTGATGGGGTGGAAGGGATGGAGGGGGATGGTCCGGTGGACGGCGATCCGGTCCGGCATGGATTTGTGCTTTTGGGAAGCGATCCGGTGGCGGTGGATGCCGCTGCCGCCCGCCTAATGGGCTTTGATCCCAAGGAGATCGGGTACCTTGTGCACTGCGCCCGCTTGGGCTTGGGAACTTTGGAGGAAAAGGAGTGGCAAGTGGTAGGTGATCCGCTGGAAGCTGGAATACGGGAGTATCGGCCACACCACCGCTACGCGGAGCAGCGGCAATGGAGCCTCTTGGGAACACCTTTAGCGGGCAAAATATGAGGATGCTCGAGCAATTTGGGGATCCACGGCTTGTGCGTCGTGCTGAGGTCGACCCTCTTTTGCGGGAGGTCTTGGAAAAAGCCCTCGCCGAAATCTACGGGCTCCTTTCCGCCCACGGCCGGCCGTTTCGCCTGCGGGCGGTCCTGACCCGGGATGGCGAGTACCTCCTGCGGATGGAGGTGGCCTACGAGGACCGGGAGGAACGGGATCATCTTTGGGACGAGGCGGCTCAAGCCTTGGAACGGGCGAGGGCCGGCCGGCCCGTGCACATCCTCTGCGGCATTGCCCGCCTTAGCCTAGATACCTAGATGGAGCTTCCCCGCGCTTTCGGCGTCCTTCTGCATCCCACGAGCCTTCCCGGACCATGGGTCTGTGGGGTTTTGGGGAAAGACGCGGAGAATTTCCTCAATTGGCTTTCCAAGGCGGGGGCGCGGTTTTGGCAGGTTCTCCCCTTGGGTCCCACCGGGTTTGGGGATTCCCCCTACCAGAGCTTCTCCGCGTTTGCGGGAAACCCTTACCTCATCGATCCCGAGGATCTTTTCAAAAGGGAGTGGATCGCGGAGGAAAAGCCGCCCTTTGTCCCTTCCGGGCGAGTGGATTATGGCCTCCTTTACCGGTGGAAATGGGATTTCTTGCGCCGGGCTTTTTTGGGGTTCCTGGAAAAAGCCGACCCCACAGAGCACCGGGAATTCCAGGATTTCCTGGAGAAGGAGAGCTTTTGGCTTTTGGACTACGCCCGTTTTATGGCGCTAAAGGACCGGTTCGGTGGCCGGCCCTGGAACGAGTGGCCAAGAGAATTTCGCCTGCGCGCTCCGGAAGCCTTGCCCTCCTGGGAAGCGCCCGAGGTGCGGTTCCACGCCTGGACCCAGTGGGTCTTCTTTCGGCAGTGGCAGGAGATTCGGAACTATGCTCGCGCACGAGGGATTCAAATCATCGGGGATATCCCCATCTTTGTGGCCTACGATTCCGCGGATGTTTGGGCGAGGCCCGAGCTCTTTGAGCTCGATGAGGAAGGGAGGCCCACGGTGGTGGCCGGGGTTCCGCCGGACTACTTCTCGCCCACGGGACAGCGCTGGGGTAACCCCCTTTATCGCTGGCCGGCCCATGAGGCTGAGGATTTCCGCTGGTGGATCGCCCGGGTCCGCCAGGCTCTCCGGCTTTGCGACCTTTTGCGGATCGATCACTTCCGGGGTTTTGCCGCGTACTGGGAAATCCCCGCGGAGGAGCCCACCGCGGTGCGCGGCCGCTGGGTCCCCGCACCCGGCGAAAAACTCTTCGCCCGCATGGGCGAAGCCCTGGGAAGCCTCCCCATCCTTGCCGAGGACTTGGGCGTAATCACGCCCGATGTGGAGGAGCTCCGGGACAAATTTGGGTTCCCCGGGATGCGCGTCCTTCAATTTGCCTTCGATGGCAAACCCGATAACCCGCATCTTCCCGAGAACTTTCCCCCTCACGGCCGGGTGGTGGTTTATCCCGGAACGCACGATAACGACACGGCTCTGGGATGGTACCGGTCTTTAGGAAAAGAGGAGAAAAGCCGAGTCCTTGCGTATTTGGCGGGAAAGGGGATTCGGGTAGCCGATGAGAGGGAAATCCCGTGGGCCCTGATGGCCCTGGCCTTTTCCAGCCGGGCGGAGTTAGCGGTAATCCCCATGCCGGACATTTTGGGGCTAGGGAGCGAAGCCCGCATGAACTACCCCAGCCGGCCGGAGGGGAATTGGACCTGGCGATTGACAACCGAACCCCATCCGCCACTGGCCAAACGCCTCTTCGCTTTAGCCCAAGAGATGAACAGGATCCCATAAAGGGTTTGACGATGTTGCCTCAAAGCTGTCTTAGGTCTATACTGGCCATCCAGTCGCCGGGTAGGGCGACAAGGAGGGAGCGGATGCTTTTGAAGGAGAAGAAACCGGAGTCACCGAAGCAGCCGAAAAAACCCTGCGGAAAGTAAGCCTCGCGATTTCCCGGTTTATGGATCGAAAGGAAGGGCTGTTTTTGTTATGCTTAGGGACCGTTGTGGGAATTGAAGGTGAAAGGAGGAGCTGGTGAGCAAGACAACGAAAATCGGGATAGCTGTTGCGGTGTTAGCGGTAATCGGCATCGTGGTGGGAATTCTGGTGACCCGACCAAAGGGCGATTTCACCATGCCCGCCACGCTCTCTTTGGCTGTGCCCATAACTAGATCGGGCACTTTGGACATAACCCTCACCCCGCCTCAGGGGAAAACCCTCCCGGCGGGGGATATCACGTTCTCCATAAAGGAGACCCTGCCTGCTGGAATTAAGGCCACGTTTAACCCCGCGAAGATCACGGTCAAATCCGGTGATGACCAGAAAAAGCCCCAGAAGACCACGCTGACTGTGGAGGCCAGCACTGCGGCCAAGACCGGCTCATACACCCTCACGGTAGTGGCCAAGGGCGGCGGGGTGACCCGGGAGAGCAAGCTCACCCTCAACGTCCAGGTCGCTCCGGACTATAGCCTTGAGGTCTCCCCGGCCACCGTCACCGTGAAGCAGGGCGCTTCCGCGACGGTCACGGTGAACGTGAAGCGCAACGAGACCATGAAGGACCCGGTGAACCTCACGGTGAGCGGCGCGCCTACGAACATGAAGGTCACAGTTGATCCGGCCACAGTGCCCGCGGATAAGGCCTCGGCCACCCTCAAGATCGATGTCCCCGCCACCGGCGTGGACGCCAAGGACTACACCCTAACCATCACGGGCAAGGCCACGGGCATTGCTGATAAGACCGCGTCCCTCAAGGTCACCGTCCAGCTTGTGGACTTCAGCCTCAAGGCTGAGCCCTCGGTGGTGACGATCCAGCCCGGCGCAAGCGTTGAAGTGAAGATCTCCATCACCCGCACCAACCTTACAGACCCGGTGAGCTTCACGGCCAAGAACGTGCCGGCAGGGCTTTCGGTGACGTTCAACCCGGCCTCGGCCACCGGCGACACGACCACAGTCACCATTTCTGCCGCCGCTGATACCGCTCCCGGTTCCTATAGCTTCACTGTGGAGGGCACCGCTGCCGGCAAAACCAAGACCGTAACCATTTCCGTAACCGTCGGCGGCTGAACCTAAAAGCTAGGAAACGCGAGGGGGCGGTGGCAAGCCGCCCCCTTTTCTTTTTCGGAAGAAGCCATGCTCTACGGGAAGAATTTGCGGCTTAGGGCGATCGAGCGGGAGGACATCCCGCGCTTTCTGCGCTGGCTCAATGACCCTGAGGTGCGCCAGTTCCTCCTTATGCACGAGCCCCTTTCCCGGGCCAAAGAGGAGCAGTGGTTCGAGGAACATCTTTCCCGCACGGACGAAATCATCTTGGCCATTGAGGTCCTTTCGGGAGAGGAATGGCTCCATATCGGCAACATCGGCCTCCACCGCATCGATCTCAAAAACAGAACCGCGGTTTTGGGGATCTTTATCGGCGAGAAGGATTTCTGGGGAAAAGGATACGGCCGGGAAACCATCCGGGTAATGCTCCGCTACGCTTTCTTTGAGCTTGGGCTAAACAGGGTGGAGCTCGAAACTTTTGATTTCAACGAGCGGGCCATGCGTTGCTACAAGGCCTTGGGGTTCAAGGAAGTGGGGGTGCGCCGGAAAGCCTTCTTCCGCGACGGAGCCTTCCACGACGTGATCCTCATGGATCTCCTCGCCGCGGAGTTCCCGGGGTAGACTCCCAAGGATGGCCGAGGAGCTCACCCCCATGATGCGGCAGTACCGGGAGATGAAGGCCCGGTACCCTGAGGCCATCCTTTTCTTCCAGCTTGGGGATTTCTACGAAACGTTCTTTAACGACGCGGAGCTAGTTTCCCGGGAGCTCGAGATCGCACTCACGAGCCGGGATGGGGTGCCCATGGCCGGGGTGCCCGTGCGTCGGGCTGAATTCTACGTGCAAAAGCTTCTTAAGCGCGGACATAAAGTCGCTCTCTGCCCGCAGCTGGAGCCCCCAGGCAAAGGGAAAAAGCTCCTGAGAAGGGCGGTGGTCCGGGTCCTCACTCCCGGCACGGTGATTGAAGAAGGCGCCCTGGAAGCTGACCAGGACGTCCTTTTGGCTGCCGTTTGGCCGGAGGGAGAAAAGGTGGGCGTGGCTTGGGCTGAGGCGGCCTCCGGCGCCTTCTTCGCCGAAGAACTTTCACTTTTGGACCTCCCGAATCTTACGGCCCGCCTCAATGTGGCCGAATGGCTCATCCCGGAGGGAATAGAGCTTCCCTGGAAGCTCGGGGCGGCCGTGACTTCCCGACCAGCCTTTTACTTCCAGGCGGAGGTTCTATTTGCCCGGTTCCCTGGAGCACTGAGCGGCGCTCCCCTTGCGGCCAAGGCCGCCGGCGCCCTCCTCCGCTACCTCGAGGAAACCTTGGGCGAGCTTCCCCACCTTCGGCCACCGACCCTCCGTGTGGAGACCGAAACCATGGTCCTCGATGCCTTCACCCAGCGCTCCCTGGAGCTGGTCCAGCCGCTTAGGCCGGAGGGAAAACTTACCCTTCTTTCCGTTTTGGACCGCACGAAGACGCCGATGGGCCGAAGGCTCCTTCGCCGCTGGATCCTCGGGCCTCTACGGGACCGCACAGCCATCGAGGCCCGCCTCGATTCCGTGGAACTCCTCATCACCACAAACCTTTGGAACCGCTTGGAAAAACCTCTTTCCTCGTGCCATGACCTTCCTCGCCTTCTTTCGCCACTGGGCATGGGAAACCCCAACCCCCTTCATCTTCGGGCTTTGGCCCGCACCCTCGAGGCTGTGGAGGAGATCGCGCGCCTCCTTGGGGAGCTTTCTGAGCCCCTTCCCGAGCCCCTTCGGCGGATTCGGGAGGCATTGGGGAAAGCGCCGGTGGGCCTCGTGGACCTTTTGCGCCGAGCTCTTGTGGACAATCCCCCGCCCAGCCTGGACGAGGGCGGGGTCATCCGCTCAGGGTTCGACGAAAGGCTGGACGCGCTGCGCGCGGAGATTCGAAAACTCCGGGACGAGCTCGTAAGCCTTGAAGCTAGAGAACGGGAGCGCACAGGTATTCCCAACCTCCGCATCGGCTATAACCGGGTTTTCGGGTATTTCTTCGAGGTCACTCGTGCCCAGCTTGGCCGCGTCCCGAAAGACTGGCAGCGTCGCCAGTCCCTAAGCGGCGCCGAACGCTTCACCTCCCCCGAGCTTTCGGCTTTGGCCGATCGGCTCCTTGCCGCTGAAGAGGAAGCATTGAACCAGGAAATGGAGCTCTTCCAGGGGGTAGTGGCTGAGGTTCAGCGGGAACTCGGGCCACTGGGCTCGGTGGGCGAGGCCCTGGCCGAGCTCGATGTCCTCCGGTCCTTAGCCGAGGTGGCCCATAAAAAAGGCTATACCAGGCCGCGCTTCACCGAGGCCCGCCTATTCATCCGCGAGGGCCGCCACCCAGTAGTGGAGGAAACCGTGACCTTCGTCCCAAATGACCTCTTCATGGATGAGCGGAGCTATCTGGCGTTAGTGACCGGGCCGAACATGGCAGGAAAATCGGTGTTCCTCCGGCAGGTGGCCTTGATCTCTCTCCTTGCCCAAATGGGCTCCTTCGTGCCCGCAAAGGAGGCGGAGCTCCCCATTTTCGACAAGATCTTCACCAGAGTCGGTGCCTCCGATGCCGTGGCCGAAGGGATTTCCACGTTCATGGCGGAAATGCAGGAGGCCGCGGGGATCCTCCAGGGCGCTACGGAGAAATCCCTTGTGATTCTGGATGAGCTCGGAAGGGGTACAAGCACCCACGATGGGATGGCTCTGGCCTGGGCCATCGCCAAGTACCTTGTGGAGAAAGTCCGGTGCAAAACGCTTTTTGCTACCCACTACCGGGAGCTAGCGGAGCTCGCGGAAAAGATCCCAGGGGTCATGAACCTCCACGCCGCCGCCCGGGAATGGAAGGGAGAGGTAATCTTCCTCTACCGAATCATTCCTGGCGTCGCCGAGAAATCCTACGGGATCCAGGTGGCCAAGCTCGCCCATCTTCCGCCGGAAGTCCTCGCCGAGGCCGAGCGCAGGCTCGGGGAATTGGAAAAAGGAAGAGCTTTCCGGCCGAAGCTCGAGCCCCTTCCCCTCTTCGGTCCCGAAGAGCACCCAGTTTTGGCGGAACTCCGCAAACTGGAACCGGAAAAGCTCACCCCTCTTGAGGCCTTAGAACTCCTCTTTAGGCTGAAGGAAAAACTTTGAGCGCGCTTCTTGGGAGCCTCAGCGCTGAGGGGAAAGGAAAAGTTGGGCCAGGGCAAGATCCTCGGGATAGGTGAGTTTGAGGTTACGGCGGTCGCCGGGCACCACGGCCACCGGTATCCCCCGGGAAAGGAGAGCAGCAGCGTCGTCGGGAAGATCCTCATCACACTCCTTCAAGGCCGGAAGGAGTAGATCCCGGCGAAAACCCTGGGGAGTTTGCATGGCCACAAGACCAGCCCGCGGCAAAACTTCAGGCTTAAGGAAGCCGTTTTCCACGTACCGCAAAGTGTCCACCATGGGAAGGACGGGCACGGCTGCTCCGTGCGTTTCAGCGGAAGCTAAAACTCTTTTGATCAGTTCTGGACTAACGAGGGGCCTAGCGGCGTCATGGATGAGCACGAACTCCCCGCAAGCGGCCTCCACCCCCGCCAAAGAGGAATCGCGCCGGCGTCGACCTCCGGTCACCACCCGGATGGGGAAATCCAAGTCCTGAAGAAGCATAGCCACACGAAATTCTGTGCCCGGCCGGGCCACAACTACGATTTCCTCCACAACCTCAGCCGCCAAAAATGCCCGCACTGAATGAAGAAAAACGGGAAGGCCCTGGAGTTCCGCAAAGATCTTATCCTCGCCGAACCGTTCGCTTCGTCCGGCCGCAAGAATAATGCCCGAGGCCCTCACGATTTAGGCCGGGAAAAGGAAAGCTTCCTAAGCCCAGTCCCATCGGGATTGATGGCCCAGGCTGCCCAGGACCCATCCCGATTGGAGTTGAAGATGATAAGCCCATTAGGTGCCCAACAGGGATTCACATCCATGGCGGAATCCGTGGTGAGCCGCCGCACTTGCCCGCTCTCCACGTCCACCACGAACAAATCCCAGTTGTCCTTTTCCTGAGTCCCAGTGAACGCAAGCTTAGTGCCATCCGGAGACCAGCTGGGATAAACCACATCCTGGCTCATCTGCACCAGCAGCCGCTCCACATTGGTCTCTAAATCCAGAAGGTAAAGGCCGTAGACCTGGGCTCCTGCGGGTTTAGCCACATACGCTAAAAACCGGCCATCCGGGGAAAGGACAGGTTGCCAGAAGTCCACTGGCTCCTCTTTGCCGCCGAAAAGAAGGGAACAGCCGCCAGAAATAAGCGCGAAAACCCCGATGACAGCGATTTTCCAAAGCTTCATGCGCTTTGTCCCTCCATGTTCGCTAGAATCGGTTACATTGTACGTGGACGTGCGAACCCCCACCACAGTGGGCGAGCTTTTGGCTTGGGCTGTGGAAAGGCTCGCTAGCGGAGCTGAGCCGGCGCGGGAGGCCCGGCGGGCTTTGGCTTTAGCCACGGGAAGAATTACGCTTTCAGCTAACGAGAAGCTCAGCCCCTTTGAGCGCGGCCGCTTCCGGAGGATTGTGGAGGCAAGAGCCCGCGGCGTTCCCTGGCCAGTTCTCGAGGAAGCCACCGGTTTCCTGGATTTCGAGGTGCTCGTCCCGCCCGGGGTGTTCATCCCCCGGCCGGAGACCGAGGAACTCGCGGAGCTAGCTATTCGGGAATTCCAAAAAGCTCCTCCTTATCCGCGGGCCTTGGATATCGGCACAGGAACAGGGGTTTTAGCCATAGCTTTAGCTCGAGCTAGGCCGGATGCGGAGGTTTGGGCCGTGGATGTAAGCGCGAGGGCCCTGAGGGCCGCCCAAAAAAACGCCGCCCGCCTGGGGGTGAAAATCAGGGTCTGCTATTCCGATTTGTTCTCCAAAGTTCAGGGAAAATTTCACTTGATCGTGGCTAACCCTCCGTATGTGGCGCGAGATGAGCTTTCAGGTTTGCCTAAAGATGTGCAGGGCTTTGATCCCCGGCAGGCACTGGACGGGGGAAAAGACGGGTTAGCTTTGGCCTCGCGAATTGTAGATGAAGCCCCTAATTATCTTGAACCCCAGGGTGTGCTCCTTTTGGAGATTGGGCCTGAGCAGAAGGAGGCTCTTTTAGCTTTGGCCAAGCGCCGAGAATGGGCGGAAACGCGGGTCCTTTCAGACCTCTGTGGCCGGCCCAGGTTTTTCCTGGGACGAAAATGCTAGCCATCCAGGTAGCCGAGCTGCGGTTCGCCACAGAGGAAGGGGTCTTGGTGTTCGATGGCCTTTCGTTTGGGGTGGCTCGGGATGGGTTCGTATGGGTAGTGGGACCGGCCGGCTCCGGGAAAACCCTGCTTTTGCGCATCCTCCTTGGCGAGGTCCGGCCACATGGGGGCCAGATCCTAATCTTAGGCCGTAACATCCTCCGCCTATCCCGCCGGAAACTCCAGGACCTGCGGAAAAAAATCGGATACATGCCGGAAGAGCCGAGCGCCCTCTTTGGCCGCACGGTGCTTGGGAACCTTCAGTTCAAACTGCGGGCCCTAGGCATAGGAGCCGAAGCTAGAAGGGAGGCGGTGGAGAGAGCTTTGGATCTAGCCGAGCTTCATGGCCACGAGAACGCTCGCCCGGAGAACCTCTCTCAACTGGAGCTCAAACGCTTGGAGCTAGCGTTGGCCTTGTGCCCGGATTGTTCGATCCTTTTTGCTGATGAGCCTTTACGGAATTTAGCTGAAGAGGCCAAAGAAGAAATCCTCAATGTGCTTGAGCGGGTAAACCAGGCGGGAATAACAATTCTCGCCACAAGCTCTGAGGATGAGCCCCTTTTGCGCCGGGGCTTCCCCAAAAGAGGGGAGACGCGGGCCCTTGTATATTTGCGGGAGAGTATAGGCCGATGAAACCTTTTTTGTTTGTTACGGCTGACTTTCTGCGAGTTAATCTCCGAGAATTCGGAGGAATCATCCTCTGGTCCCTGAGCATAGGACTGGTCCTCCTCAGCCTCACCGTTTCCTGGGGGCTCCCACCCTCTCAGCCCGCAGGGCCCCTGGAGTCCCGCCGCTTTTTTCTCCTCACCCTAAGCCCACTTCTCTCCGAGGACGAGATAAACCGCCTGGCTTGGGAAATCTGGAGCTGGCCAGGGGTGGCAAAAGTATCCTTCCGCTTCCCAGGGGAAAACGATCCGGAGCCAATTCAAGAGAGATCAATTTTGGTGGAGGTCCAGCCCCAAATTTCAGAAGGGATGGTTGCGAAATTTCAAAAACTTCCAGGCGTAAGTAAGGTCACAGAGATCGAGCGCACGGTGGTCCCGCCGAAAGTCCCATCTTTTGCGCGAATCGCGGCTATTTTGGCCTTGGTTGTGGGCTCAGTTCTTTCCCTCTTTTTGGGCGCCCGGGTGATGGGGAGGGCCAATGCCCGCTGGGCAAAGGAGCAAAAACTATTGCGGGAAAGCGGGGCACCGAAGGCTTTGTGGCAGGGACCAAAGTTTTTCCTCGCGGGATTAGCTAGCTTAATCGGTGTAGGTTTTTATATCGCCGCCTTATGGGCGGGAACAAAATTCCTCAAGCCCCAAAGCATTTGGGCCAGTTTTATGCGTTTCGACCCGAAAACCATCGGGCTAGGCCTTTTCCTTGGCCTTCTCCTTGGGTTTTTAGCGGTGCTCCTCAGCCCTCACTCGTAGCGGAGGGCATCCACCGGAGGGAGACGGGCTGCCCGATAGGCGGGGAAGAGTCCGGCCACCGCGCCCACGAGGAACGAGAAGAAAAGGGCACCCACGACGAGGCCAGGGCTGAGAGCCGGGCTGAACGCACCATGAGCCTGAAATAAGCGGCTCACAATGAGGGTGGCCACCCAGGCCACACCGAAACCAAGCACTAACCCCAATATCCCGCCGGCTAGGCCCATCAAACCCGACTCGAACAGGAAAAGCATGAGAACATGGGAATCCTTTGCCCCAATGGCTTTGAGGATCCCGATTTCCCTTACCCTTTCTAGAACCGCGGTGTACATGGTGTTCATCACCCCTACTGCACCAACGAGGAGGGCAATTCCCGCGATCCCCGCCAAGAAAGCCTGAACACCGCGGATCATGGATTGGATGCTGCGGGTAAGGTCCTCGAAATCGGTGATTTGGGCGTTGCGCTCACCCACAGCCCGAAGATGCTCTTGTATCTGCTCCCGGACCGCGGCCATGTCCGCTCGGTCGTAAAGCCTAACCACCGCATATTGGACAAGCTCTGGTCCGGGGAAGAGCTCGCGCAGTTCCGGAAGGGAGATGATGAGAAGATCGAGCAAAGGAAGCCCGCCGGTAGCGAATCCGCCAGCCCGCTGGGCCTGAAGAATCCCAACCACTGTGAACTTCCGGCCCTCGATGGTCACCGTATCCCCAACCCCTGCTCCGAGGGCTCGGGCGGTACGGCTGCCCAGAAGAACTTCACCCGGAGCCTCGAGCGCCCGGCCAGCGGCGACAGAAAGGTTCATCTCCGCCACGAACTCCTGCATCGCCGGGTCATAGCCCAAAACCCCGAGGAAACCCTTGCCACCCGGGCCTTCAACGTAGGCCGTTTCCGTGCGCACAGCGATGGCATTCCGCACCCCGGGGATGGCCCGAATGGCCTCGATATCCAACCGGATGCGCTGCCCGAGGTTAAGGCCGCGGGAGCTGATGAGGATAGTGTTGTAGCCCACCGTGCGCTCCACTTGGGCGGAAATAGCTCGCTGCAGGCCTTGCCCAATGGAAATCAGGGCCACCACAGCCGCAGTGCCAATAAGGATCCCGATCACCGTGAGCCAGGAGCGCAGGCCCCGGTGGCGGATATTACGCAAGCTCAACCAAAATAGATCGCGAATCATCAGGTCCTCTCAATGATGCGGCCATCCCGGAGGCGCAGACGGGCCTTGGCCACCGCCGCAGCCTCCGGATCATGGGTAGCAAGGACGATGGTACGGCCTTGCCTATTGAGCTCAGAGAAGAGCTCAAGGATCTCCCGGCCGGTAACGCTGTCCAGGTTACCGGTGGGCTCGTCGCCGATGAGGAGAGCAGGATCGGTAACGAGGGCCCTAGCCAGGGCTACCCTCTGCTGCTCGCCCCCGGAAAGCTGGTTAGGCCGGTTACGGAGACGATTGCCTAAACCCAATCGAATCAGGGCTTCCTCCGCGCGCTTCCGCCTTTCCCGCGGGGGCAAACCCAGAAAAATCAAGGGGAGCTCAACGTTTTCCAGGGCCGTGAGGTTTGGAACGAGGTTGAACATCTGGAAGACGAAGCCGATGCGGCGGCCGCGCAGCTCCGCCAGCCGGCCACCGTTGAGCTTCGTTACTTCCTCCCCCTCCCAGAAAACCTTGCCCTCGGTGGGCCGGTCCAGGAGACCAAGGATGTGAAGGAGCGTGGATTTTCCAGAGCCGGATGGGCCCATAAGGGCCAAGAAATCCCCGCTTTCCACCCGTAGATCCACCCCGCGTAAGGCTGGGACCTCCACCTCACCCAGCCGATATATTTTTCGAACCCCTTGAAGCTCCACGAGGGCCGCAGTCATGGCTTGGAGTATTTGGTGAGAACCATTTCAAACGTTACCCGATCGCCTTGCTTCACCCGCACAAGGGGCAAGAGATACACCGGGTCACTCAAGCTGAACCCCACCTCGATCAGGAGATCCGGGCGGTCCGCGGGATGGAATTCGCCAACAAGGCAAAGGACCCCGGCGATCTCGGCCTTCTCCCGAACGTAGAACTGCCCTCCGGGAAGGGCATACTGCTCGCCGACGTTGAGCATTTCCCGCCGGCGAATGAGGACGTTGAGGGTGGAAAGGTCCACTTGGCTACCCATCGCGGTGACCGAAAGGGGAGCCCCAAGGAAACCGAGCATAGATAGCTCCGTCCCCGCTCCCTCTAGACTCACGCTTAGGACCACTCGATATTTGCCCTCGGAAAGGCCCTCCACAGTTAGCCGCAACTCCTGCGCTGGCCCAAGCCCGCGCAGGGACCAGACCATCTCCGTGAGACCCAGGGGGAAGGCACTGATCTCCGCCTGGGCCAATCCCAAAAAGCTGAATGCCAATATGGCCACGCCCAAAAAGAACTTGCGCATTGTTCGCCCCGAAATTTTGATTCTACTTGCTTTTGTCCTTCTCCTCCACTTCCACGCTGATCCGGCCAAACCGCCAGCTGAGGAGCCCCCTCCGGAGGAGGACATAAATCCCGAGGCCCACCTGGATAAGCCCAACGAATCGGAAAAGGACGTCATAAGCGAGGGCGCTGGAGAGAGGAAGCCCAAGGAGCTGGAACACGCCGGCCAGACCACCGTCCGCAAGCCCTATCCCTCCGGGGGTTAGCCAGACAAAGGCGCTAATGAACACGTTCAACGTGAAAAATAGGGAAAGCTGAACGAAGTTGAAGAGCATCTGCTTAGCAAAATAAAAGAAGATCTGCGGCTGAATGTAGGTGAGGAAGACCGTGACAAGCTGCATAATAAACGAGCCCAATACATGGCCAAGGCGGTGGGAAAGAAGCTGATAAATGTGTTCCTCCATTACTGAGGCACTGCCAGCGAGGCGGGTGAGTATTCCCCGCCAGCGAATAACGCGGCCAAGGGCCTTGAGCGCTCGGGAAAGCCATTGCAAATTAAAAGCAAAGGAGACCATCCCTAAAAATAGGAGCACAGTCATAACCCCTAAACCCAGGGCTATTGCCCCTTTGGTCGCCAAGGAAGTAGTTGGGGAAAGGAGGGCGAAGAATCCCCCGATGGCCGCGAAGACGAGAAGGGAAATCCCGCCAAGCAACCGCTCCACCATAGTGGGAGCCATCACATGAGCCATGCTGACCCCTGTTTCTTTGGCCACCCAATAGGCCCGCACTGGCTCTCCCCCAAGATAAGCGGAAGGGGTGAGATAAGTGACCGCAGAGCCAGCAAGCATTGGGGAAAGAACTCGCCTCCAGCGCACCTTTATCCCTGCTCCCCGCAGGAGCAAAAACCAACTGAGCGTCCAAGCGAAGAAACCTAGGACCACATCCCCTACCACCGCGAGAAAGCCCAGCCCGCCCACAGCTTTGAGCTCCTCCCAAATAAGCCTAGGATTAGAAAAGTAGACGAGACCTGCAAAAATTCCGAGGCCCAAGAGAATGAGGGCTATGGATGCGGCCCAACGGAGAATGGCTACCTCCCTTTAAGATAGGAGCATAGCAAAGCCAAAGCCGCTTCGCTTGCCGACCAACGTATTCCTTGGCGCGAGCCACGAAATTCGTGGCGTTCCACCTTCACGCCATGGGGACTAGCTAGGGCGATATACACGAGGCCAACGGGCTTCTCCGCGGTCCCGCCTGTGGGGCCGGCGATTCCGGTGATGGCCAGGGCCAAGTCCGTTGCGCAAACTTGCCGCGCGCCCTCGGCCATGGCCCGCGCGCATTCCGGAGATACCGCCCCGTGTTTCTCCAAAACCTCCGCGGGAACACCAAGAACGTCCCGCTTCACCTCGTTGGAATAGGCGATGATCCCTCCCCGGAAATAATCGGAAGCTCCGGAAACCTCGGTAATTCGCATCCCCAAAAGCCCGCCGGTACAGGACTCCGCCACCGCAAGGGTGAGGCCCTTTCGCCGCAAAAGCTCGCCCACCTCAGCTTCCAGCAAGGTTCACCTCCAAAGCACGGGCCAAAAGCTCGCTCATCATCACCAGATCCCCGCGCAAAAGCACATCGCAATAAGGATCATAGGGCGTGGGCTCAGCGTTGGCAATGATGAGGCGGGCACCGTGGCTCAGGGCCAAAGGAACGAGCCCAGCCACGGGCCAGACAGTGAGGGAAGTGCCCAAAACGAAGAGGAGATCAGCCTTAGCCACTTCCCGTTGGGCAACCTCAAAATCGGGGGTGAGAGTTTCGCCAAAGAGGACCACATCGGGTTTCACCAGCCCCCCGCAGGGGCAGCGGGCCAGGCCTTCCCGGCCTACCTCCTCCACTACCCACTCCATCGGGTATTTATGGCCACAGGAAAGGCAAGTACCGGAGCGCACATGCCCATGGACCTCGAGAACCCGGTGAGAGCCAGCCCGTTGATGTAGTCCATCGATGTTCTGGGTGATCACCCCCTGGAGGAATCCCCGGGCCTCGAGAGCCGCAAGGAGCTTGTGTACTGGGTTAGGCTGGGCCTTCCGCATGTTCTCAAACCGCCAAAGCCAGAAGGCATAAAAGGCCTGGGGATTCCGGTGGAAGCCCTCGATTGTGGAGACCTCTTCGGGGTTGTGGGTCCGCCAAAGTCCTTGAGGGCCGCGGAAATCAGGGATACCGGAGGCAGTGGAAACCCCGGCGCCGGTGAGGGCCCAGGCCTGCTGGGCTTCCCGCAATAGCCGCGCCGCCGCCCGAATCCCCTCGGGATCCAGCCCCATAGTTAAAAGTCTCACCATCCCCAGGATTTTGCGCAACTTGGTTGCCCAAAAAGGCAAGACCGAATATCATTTTTGTGCCATGGCTGGCCATTCCAAATGGGCAAACATCAAGTACCGAAAGGAGAAGCAGGACAAGAGGCGCTCCAATCTCTTCTCCCGTCTCACCCGGGAGATCATTGTCTGTGCCCGGCAAGATCCGAATCCTGAGACCAACCCTGCCTTAGCCCAGGCCATTGAGCGGGCCAAAGCCGCGAACATGCCCAAGGAGAACATCGAGCGGGCCATCCAGCGCGCCGCCCGGGGTCTAGAGGGCACGAACCTCCAGGAGGTCATCTACGAGGGCTATGGTCCCGGCGGGGTAGCCATCCTCCTTCGGGCCTATACCGATAATCGCAACCGCACTGCTGCTGCGGTGCGACACATTTTTGAACGGCACGGGGGGTCCCTTGGGGGCGAGGGAAGCGTGGCCTGGCAATTCGAGCGCCGCGGCATCATCCAAATAAAGTCCATCCCGTCAGGCATGGATAAGGAAACCTTGGTCCTCATTGCTGCGGAGGCCGGAGCCGAGGATTTCGTGGAGGAAGATGAGACCATCACCTTCTACACCCAGCCCAAGGATTTGGCGGAGGTGCGCGACGCCCTGCGGGAAAAGGGCGTAGAGATCGAGCGGGCAGTGATCGGGTTCCTCCCCAAAACCACAGTGCGGGTGGAAGGGCCCGAGGCCGAGCAGCTCCTAAAACTCCTCGATGAATTGGACGAAAACGAGGAAATTCAAGAGGTTGTGGCCAACTTCGATATTCCCGACGAAATCTTGGCCAAGGTCGAGGGCTCCTAAATCTACCGCAGACCTAAAAGGAAAAGGATTGCCACCGCGAGCGGCCAAAGGGGTAGACTGGGAGAAGGGGCGAGTTCGGGCACTCGCCAGAGTTTGTATTCCAAAAGGCCAGAGGGGCCGAGTTTTGCATATCCCACGGCTTTGCCCCGGCTGCCAGCCTGAACTATTGGGATCCCGTTAACCCAAACTGGTTCCTCGTACATTTTGTGGTCATGGCCGAGGATGAAGAGGTCGCATTTTACCGGAAGCTTTGCGGCCAATTCCTTGGCGCGGGCTGTGTCCATGTGCCCAAGGAGGATGAAAAGGTCATATTTCGGGACCCGGGAAAGCACCTCCGTTATGGCCAAAAGGGGATCAACTAGTTCCCATCCGGGCCAAACTACCGCCAAATCCCAAAAAACCCCGAGGATCAAAACCCGTAGGCCATTGACTTCTAGGATGACGTAGGGTTTGACCGGGATCTCGGCGCGAAGGTTAGTGGCCAACACCGGAAAAGGTGCTTCTCTCAAGAGCTTCCCAAGAAGATAGGGACCAAGGTAGGTCTCGTGGTTTCCCAAAACCATGGCGGAGTACCCAACCTTTGCCATCCACTGCATGGTGGCCCAAGCCGAGGCCTCATCGCTGAGGATGCGCGGATCTTCCCAGGCATCCCCGCCATCCAGGATCAGATCCGCCTGCTTTAGAAAAGGCGTGAGATCCGGGAAGCGCGGAAGAACGGCGTGAAGGTCAGTAGTGAAAGTCACAGTGATTTCCCAGGCCAAAGCTTGGGCCGCAAACAAAAACGTTAAAAGTAAACGCCAAACCATAGGCTCAATCCTCCTTCCCGGATCAACCCCGAAAACCACCACTGCTTCCAGCGAAACCGCAGTCCCAAGGCGTTATCGCACCCTAGCGAGCCATAGAGGGAAAGCCAAGGGGAACCCATGATCTCCCAAGCCAGGTTCAGGGTTTGCCATTCCCGGACCAGGGCAACGAGGGCGTGGCCGGGACTGCGGCCAAAGGCGATCCGCGGCGGAGGAAGATCCAGCCAGGCAAACCATGGTCCGCGCAGGATCTGAACCCGCAAAAGAAAAGGCGGCTCACAGTAGCCGAGGAAAAGCTGGATAGGTCCCAAGGGCAAAACAGCCCACGGCGCTGGCCCCACTACAATTGCTCCAGCACCAGACATGGCTAAACCAAGATTGCCGAAAGCAAAAAGAAAAGGCGCGAGTTCCACAACTCGATTTTAACCGCGTTTGGCATTAATCAGAAGTGAAGCCAAAATGCCTGGGATGCTTGACAAGGTTCGGGAAGCGCTGCGGAAGCATTCCATGGTGGCTTTGGGTGAGAGGGTCCTTGTGGCCGTATCCGGCGGGGCGGATTCCATGGCCCTCCTTTATGCCCTCTTTTGGCTCCGCAAGGAATTCGAGCTGGAGCTAGCCATTGCTCATCTGGACCACGGAATTAGGCGGGATACCGCGGAGGATTTGAAGGTGGTGCGGGCTGCCGCGGATGATTTGGGTTTACCCCTCTTTTTCGAGCGGGTGGATACCCCGGCCTATGCGCGGCAAGAAAAATTGAACCTGGAGGAGGCTGCGCGGAGGCTCCGCCGGGATTTCCTCCTCCGCACGGCCAAGGAAACCCAGGCCAAAAAAATCGCCCTCGGTCACACCCGTACCGACCTCGCCGAGACTGTGCTCCTGCACCTAATCCGCGGCGCAGGACCATCCGGTCTTAAGGGGTTCCTTCCCGTGGCTTTGCCGTTCATTCGCCCCCTTATCCTCTGCAGCCGTGAGGAGACCCGCGCCTTTTGCGAGCAGCATTCCATCCCCTTCCGCGACGATCCCACCAATTTCGATACCCGGTATCTTCGCAACGCTTTGCGGCTAGAAATTTTGCCGAGGCTGCGCAAACACAATCCCAAAGTGGAGGAGGCTTTGGCCCGTGCGGCCCAGCTTTTCGCGGAAACCGAGGAAGTCTTGGAATGGGCCGAAGCCAAGGCCCTCTCTGAGCTACGCCAGGGGAAGGGCCTGGATTTAGCAAAGATGCAGGCCTTACCCAAATCAGTTCAAGCTCTTTTGGTGCGAGCGCTAGCCAAACAGTTTGGGATTACCCTTTATCGCCGCCATGTGGAGGCCATCCTCCGCGGGCTGGAATCGAAAAGAGCTGGAGAATACTGTCTTCCCCACGGCCTTGTGGCCCGGGTCGGAGGTGGGCTTTTGGTGATCGAGGAAAGGAAACCCCCACCTGCGGGTTTTTGGACCCTGAACTTCCCAGGAGAGACAATCATTCCCGAGCTTGGATGGGGAATCGCGGCAAATAAGGAACCTAGACCGCCCTCCCTGGAATCCCCTGATCCCTACCAGATTTACGTGTCGCCAAGGAAGATCCAGTTTCCGCTTTTTGTTCGGGCCGCCACCAAAGATGACTCGTTCCTCCCCTTTGGGGAAGGGAAAACAAAAAGGGTTTGGGAGGTCTTGGCCCGGGAAGGGATCCCCCGCTGGGAGCGGGAGCGCTGGCCTGTGGTGGGGGAGAGAAACTCCGTGGTGTGGGTGGTGGGTGTGCGGCCAAGCGGCGAATATTCGGTGGAGGAAGACGAAAAAGAGGTGTTCTCCCTCCGGGCTTGGCGGATATGACCACTTTTTTGGTTTTTGTGGCAACGATTCTGCTCCTCGTGGGTATCCACGAGCTCGGTCACTTTTTGGCGGCGAAAGTTTTGGGAATAGGGGTTTTGGAGTTCGCCATTGGTTTTGGCCCAGCCATTTATACCCGGAAGAAAGGGAAAACCCAGTACAGCCTGCGCCTTTTCCCCCTGGGAGGGTACGTGCGCCTGGCTGGGGAAGGGCCGGAAGTGGGGGAGTTCTCCCCGGCGGAGACGTATTATGGCCGACCGGCCTGGACCCGCTTCCTCATGGCTTTGGCCGGGCCCACGGCAAATGTGCTCCTTGCCTTCGTCCTCGCCTTCGCCGGCTTCCTCCTCCTCGGCCTTCCAAGGCTCCGCGTGGCCGGACTCGTCCCAGGAAAACCGGCTGAGGAAATCCTTCACATCGGCGATGTCATCCTCGCTGTGGAGGACAAGAACGTCTGGAGCACTGAGGACATCGGAAAAATCATCCAAAACCAAGCTCCAAACCCGGTGCACTTCAAACTCCTAAGGGATGGGGAGGAGCTCGAGGTCGCCGTTACCCCAGTTTATTCTCCCGAGGATTCCCGGTACATTGTGGGGGCTTTTTTTCAGCCGCAAGTAATATTCGCGGAGATCCAAAAGCTTGAGCCATTGAGTCCTCTTTTCGCAGCCGGCCTCCGCCCAGGCGATGTCATCGTTGGGGCCTGCGATACTCCGGTGCGCTCTTTTTTGGAGTGGTACGCAGCCTTAGAGGATGGATGCCGACAAATTCAGGTGCGCCGCGGGGAAAGCCTTTTCTCGGTGGATCTTCCCGCGGATACCAAGGACCTCTTTTCCGGAGCGGAGTTTCGGACCCTGCCCATGGTTTATGGCCGGGTGGGGACGACCTGGGCCGCGGCTTTAGCGGGTCAGCAGGTAGTCCAGGCCTTCTCCGTGATCGTGCAGACCCTGCGGGCCATGCTGGCCCGGGAGATACCCGCGGGTGAGGCGGTGAGCGGCCCAGTGGGGATCGCCGGGGTTCTCTCCGCGGGAATCGCTGCCGGCCCCCTTGTGGTCATCCTCCTCATCGCCGTAATCAGCGTGAACCTCGCCCTTTTCAATCTCCTTCCCATCCCCGCTTTGGACGGGGCGCGCATGCTCTTTGCCCTCTTTGAGATGGTCACAGGAAGGCGGGTCTCGCCCAAGGTGGAAACCCTCGTGCACACTTTGGGATTCATCCTCCTCCTTGGGCTTTTGGTTTTGATTACCGCCCGGGATATCCTTCGGCTTTTCGGATGAGGGCTACGGCCCAAACTCCGATTCCCTCGCCCCGGCCTAGGGCGTCCATCCCTTCCGGCGTGGTCGCCTTCACGGACACATTCTCCACAGAGATCCCCAAAACTTTGGCAATCCTCTCCCGCATGGCGGGGACATAGGGGGAAAGCCGCGGCCGCTCAGCCACCACTGCCACATCCACCTGAAGGGGAACGTAACCCCGCTCCGCCAAAAGTTCCCGCACCCGCTCAAGGAGTTTCAACGACGAAATATCTTTGTACGCGGGATCACTTGGCGGGAAATGCTTTCCGATGTCCCCAAGTCCGGCGGCGCCCAAAAGGGCGTCGCACACCGCGTGAATGATCACGTCGGCATCGGAATGCCCGGAAAGCCCAGGCTCGCCAGGGATCTCCACCCCTCCAAGGAAAAGTTTCCGTTGGGGATCAAAGCGGTGGAAATCGATGCCTATTCCGACTCGAAGGTCCAAGGGCCGAACGCCTCCTCCACGATCCTCCGGGAGAGATCCGGGCTGAACCCGCGCCGAAGGAGGAAGGCATAAGCCCGGCGGAGGGCCACAGGTTTGGGAAGCCCTTCCCAGTGGCTCTTTTTCTCCGCCAAAGCCCGGCGGGCGAGCTCCTCCTCGCTCAGCTCCGGAAAAGCCGTCCGAGCCGCTTCCACCGCGAGCCTCGCCTCCACCCCTTTGGCCCGGAGTTCCGCGGCCACGAGCCGCCTTGGCCGAGGCCGCGTCGCCAACCTCTCTTCCGCGTAGAGCCGAGCGAAAACCCGGTCATCCACCAGGCCTGCCTCCTCGGCTCTAGCCAGGACCTGGCTCACCAAATCCTCGGAAAAGCCGCGGCGCAAAAGACGCTGGCGAAGTTCGGCACGCGTACGGGGACGGAAAGAAAGGAGCCTAAGGACGTAGTTCCAGGCCCGCTCCTCCTCCGTCATTCGCTTAAAGGCTTGGGCTCGGGAATCCCCGCTTTGGCCCGGATGTCCTTCGCGATCTTCTCGGCGATATCCGGATGCTCCTCGAGGAACTGGGCAGCTTGGGCCAGGCCCTGGCCGAGGCGGATGTCGTTGTAGGAGTACCAAGAGCCGGAGCGGGTGACCACGCCCCACTCCACGCCAGTGTTGAGGATGTCCCGCTCCTTAACGATGCCCCGGCCATAGACGATATCGAAAGCCGCTTCCCGATAGGGCGGGGCAACTTTGCTCTTCACCACCCGGACCCTCGCCTTCATTCCCACCCGTTCGTCGCCTTCGGCGATCTTCCCTTCAGACCAAATGTTTAGGCGAACGGAGGCGTAGAATTTCAGGGCCCGGCCGCCGGTGGTGGTGGTCGCAGGCCCAAACGGCCCGGGCTGGATGGCCGCGCGGATCTGGTTCACGAACACCGCCACCGTCTTCGATTGGGCGATGGCCGCCGCCAGCTTCCGCATAGCCTGGGACATGAGCCGGGCCTGAAGGCCCACTTGGGCCTCGCCCATTTGGCCCTGAAGCTCGGCTTCAGGCACCAGCGCGGCCACAGAGTCCACCACGATCACGTCCACCGCGCCGGAACGCACCAAGGCCTCCATGATCTCCAGGGCCTGCTCGCCTGAGCTCGGCTGGGAAAGGAGTAGCTCGTCGAGTTTTACCCCGATGGCGTCGCAGTATTTGGGATCAAGAGCATGTTCGGCATCGATGAATGCAGCGGTGCCGCCGAGCCTCTGGGCCTCGGCCACGATGTGGAGGGCGAGGGTGGTTTTTCCCGAGGCCTCCGGGCCGAAGATCTCCACAATGCGGCCGCGGGGAACCCCGCCCACCCCCAACGCGATGTCCAGGGCCAGGGAGCCAGTGGGAATGACCTCCACCTCCGCCACCGGCTTTTCCCCAAGCCGCATGATCGCCCCTTCGCCGTAGGTCTTCTGGATCTGCTTGAGCACGTTCTCCAGGATCTCCTGGCGCTTGGGGTTCCCGTCCTTCTTCTCCGGATTGGTCATGGGAATTACCTCCGCGGTTTATGGTAAAGCCAGGGACAAAAAGGGGCAAGGAGCGGGAAGAACCAAGGCTTCTTGGCTGAGTACACGCAGAGGATGGAGTTCCTTCCCGTCAAAGGAGCACACCACTCCCCGAAATTCCACGCCCGCCCTAAGGGCCTCGTGAAAAGCCTTAGCGAATCCGGGATCGATGGCGGCATTGGGCCCAAACCTTTGGGCATCCGGCCGCTGGATCACGAAAACAACAAAAGCTTTGTCCCCCTCGTGAACCTGTTTCGCGAGTTCCCGGAGGTGCCGAGCCCCACGGGATGTAGGCGCATCCGGAAAGAGAGCCACACCCTCCTCCACCAGGGTCACGGACTTCACTTCCACCCAAACTTTTTCTTGGCCGCGGATAAGGAGGAAATCCGTCCGACCAGCCCCGAGCTTCGGTTCTTTGGCCCCAATCCGGAATCCCAAGAGTTCTGGAAAAATCCCGCCGCTCAGGAAAAGGGGAAAAGCGCGGTTTGGAAGGGTGGAATCAAGGGAGACCAGAAATTCTCCGAGGTCCGCGGCCACCGCCGTCCACCTCGTCTTCCGTCCTTTTGGTGCCCGGCGGAGGATGATCGTTCGGCCAGGGCTGAGGAGTTCCAGGAGCCGGCCAGGATTGGGAAGATGGGCCACCTCCCTTTTCCCATTCACCCGAACCGCAATAGCAAAGCGGTTCAGCCGCCCCAGATATTCACCCTTAACCATTCACCCTCACCCAGGCCACAATCCTCGCGGCTTACTTTTTGGAAACATTTCCTTGGGGTGAGCCTTTGTGACCGAAAGGAAACGAATCCCCAAGCCCGCCGCAAGTCCCATCATTTTCAACCCCATGTTACCACCTCTTTCAACGCCGGGAAACCCCTTCGGATCCCCTTGACGCTGCCATTTTGCGGACTAGAATCGTTGTGAAGACCTGGAAAAAGGGGGTGAGAGCCGTAAGTAAGGTCCTTTTCAAGTCCATTTGCAGAAAGGAGGTAACGGATGTGGCGTAAATTTTTGCCGTTTGTGTTTATTGCGGTTTTAGGGGTTTTCGGCTGGGCCCAGGTTCCTAACCCGGACACGATGATCGTCGCCACCATTGGAGACTTGGAGACCTTGGATCCGGCCTGGGCCTATGACACGGCTAGCGCCGAGGCAATTTTCAACATCTATGAAACCCTCGTCTTCTTCGAGGGTGAGCACGTGGATAAGTTCGTACCCATGCTAGCCACTTCTTGGGAGATCTCCGACGACGGCCTTGTCTACACTTTCACCATTCGCAAGGGCGTGAAGTTCCATGAGGGTGGGGATCTCACGCCTGAGGACGTGGTTTACTCCCTCCAGCGGGCGCTCATTCAGGACCGCGCCGGCGGCCCGATCTGGATGATGCTCGACCCCATTTTCGGCGTCTCCAGCATCGAGGAGCTGGCGAAGAAGCTCGGGAGCGACGAGGCCGTTTATGAGGCTCTCCAGAAGGCCATCCGCGCCGAGGGCGACAAAGTCATCATCACCCTCGATCACGCTTACGGGCCGTTCATCCAGATCCTCGCGGGCACCTGGGCTTCCATCGTGGACAAGGAGTGGGTGATCGCGCAGGGCGGTTGGGACGGCTCGGCCAACTGGCGGCCCTGGCACGATCCGGCAGCTGAGGCCTCCGAGCTCTTCAACAAGGCCAATGGGACCGGCCCGTTCAAGCTCGAGGCCTGGGTTCCCGGCGAATACATCAGCTTTGTGCGCAACGACAACTACTGGCGCGAGCCGGCCAAACTCGCCCGGGCGGTGTTTAAGGTTGTGCCGGAGTGGGGTACCCGGTTGGCGATGTTCCAGGCCGGCGATGCCGACATCATCGCTGTTCCTCGCCAGTACGTGGCCCAGATGGACGAGCTTGTGGCCCAGGGCAAGGCCCGGATGATGGGGCCCTTCCCCTCCAGCACCTGCCAGACCGGCTTCTTCAACTTCTATGTCACCGAGGGAAGCCCGTTCATGCCGCTTTTGGGCGGCGAGCCTAAGCCCGATCTCCTTGCGGACATCCACCTCCGCCGGGCCATCAACTACGCTTTCGATATCGACACCTACATCAAGGAGTGCTGGCTTGGCGAGGCTTGGCAGCTTCCGGGCGTGATCCCCGAGGGCCGCCTTGGCTATGACCCCACCCTGCCGAAGTACACCTATGACCTAGAGAAGGCCGAGCAGGAGCTCCGCTTGGCCTGGGGTGGCGAGCTCTGGAAGAAGGGCTTCCGCCTCACCATCACCTACAACCAGGGCAACCTCGCGCGGAAGTTCGCCGCGGAGATGCTTGAGCGGACTTTGGAGTCCTTCAACCAGAAGCGCCAGGCTGAAGGTCTCCGCGGCATGTTCGTGATCGAGGTCCAGGACCTGCCTTGGCCCAGCTACCTCAAGTACATGGATGCCGGCCAGCTCCCCCTGTTCTTCATCGGTTGGCTTGAGGACTACGCTCACCCCGACAACTGGGTGAAGCCGTACATGCACCATACCGGCGCCTTTGCCATGAACCAACACTTCGATACCGTGAAGAACGTGGAGTTCACCCCGGTGTATGCCACCTGGCTTCCCTCCAAGACCTACGACAACCTCCAGGCCCTTTTCGATGAGCTGATCGATTTGGCCGCGCGCGAGACGGACTTCACCAAGGCTGAGAAGCTCTACTTCGAGTTGAACCGCCTCGCCCATGAGTGGGCCATCAACGTTGCCCACATCCAGCTCCTTGCCCGCCACTATGAGCAGCTGTGGGTGCGGGGCTGGTACTACAACCCGGCCTATCCTGGCGAGTACTTCTACGTCCTCTGGAAGGAAGGCTGAGGAAAAGGGGGCAGGGGGCCGAGCAACCCTCGGCCCCCTTGCTTTTTTATGGGTTTTGGGTATAAGAGCCCTGCACAATGGCGGCGTACATAATTCGACGCCTTCTGTTGTTACCCGTCACTCTTTTTGGCGTCACCCTTTTCGTCTTCGGTGTCTACTCCTTCCTCGATCCCGCGATGAAGGCCGCCCTCTATGTGCACGACATCCCCAAAACCTCTGACGCTTTGCAGCGCATCATCCACAAATATGGGCTGGACGATCCTTTCTACCTGCAGTATGGGCGGTGGCTGAACCAGATATTCCACGGAAATCTGGGCTGGTCTAAGACCGCTCAGCGGCCAGTGCTCGAGGCCCTGCTCTACTACTTCCCAGCCACAGTGGAACTCGTCCTTTGGGCAGCAATTCCCGTGATATTCATCGGGATCTGGCTAGGAATACTCTCCGCTGTCCACCACAATAAACCCATTGACCACGCGTCCCGGGTTTTTGCCCTCATCGGCTGGTCTTTCCCTTCCTATGTCTACGGCCTTCTTCTTATTATGGTGTTTTACGCAATGCTTCACTGGCTCCCGCCGGGAAGGGTTTCAGACTGGGTGATCCAGGAGATCAACGCTGGTACTTTTCGAGAAGTAACGCACATTTATACCATTGACGCCATCATCAACGGCCGGCCGGATATCCTTTTGGACGTATTCAAGCACATGATCCTTCCAGTGATCACCCTTTCCTACATCCAATGGGCGCTTCTTTTGCGGGTCACGCGCTCCTCGATGTTGGAGACCCTGCGACAGGAGTACGTGATGACTGCTCGGTCCAAGGGCCTTGCCGAGCGGATAGTGATCTACAAGCACGCCGCGCGGAATGCCATGATCCCTGTGGCCACCATGGGCGGGATGCTCCTCATCGGCCTTCTCAACGGGGCCGTGATGACCGAGACGGTTTTCAACTACCGAGGAATGGGATGGTGGGCAGCCAATGCTGCCACCCAATTGGACATCATCAGCGTCCTTGGGTTCACTCTCTTCAACGCCATAATCCTCTCCGTGGGGATCCTTTTCATCGACATCATGTACGCGGTGATTGACCCGAGGATTCGCCTAGAATGAGGATCCTAAAACAGCTTTTACGCAATCCGTTGTCGCTTTTCGGCATCATTCTCCTTATTTTCTTTGGGCTTGTGGCCATTTTGGCTCCGTGGCTTGCCCCTCCGCCTAACCCCTATGAGCCCTACCGCATCGCCCAATTCGGCTATAGCCCAAACCCCAAGCCTCCCACTGGACCCAATCCCTTCACGGAGATCTGGAAGATCGTAACGAGACAAAGCGATTTCAGTAAAACCCATCCTTTTGGCACCACTGAGGGGCAATACGACGTGTACTATGGGATTGTTTGGGGAACGCGCACCGCGTTTTTGGCGGGGATTTGCATAACTGGAATTACTGCACTGATCGGGATTTTCTGGGGGACCATGTCCGCGTACTTCGGGGGCTGGGTGGACATGGTATTCATGCGCATAACCGACATTTTCCAGGCTTTTCCCTTCTTGATCGCGGCCATGACCATCGCGGCTGTGCTTCAGCCGAAGATCGGCCGAAGCATCCTCACCGCCGCCATTGCCCTCATTGTTTTCGGCTGGATGGGATATGCCCGGCTCATTCGCGGGGACATCCTCTCCATAAGGGAGCGGGATTACGTGCAGGCTGCGCGGGCCGCCGGCGCAGGCCACTTGCGCCTCATCCTCCGTCATATCCTCCCTAACGCGATTTATCCCACCCTCGTTGTGGCCTCCATGGACATCGGTTCCTACGTGATTTCCTTTGCTGCTCTTTCCTTCCTTGGCCTTGGTGCGGAGGTGGGGTACGCCGACTGGGGCCAAATGCTTTCCTTTGCCCGCAACTGGATCCCCAGGCTCAACCAATATTGGTGGATCATCCTCTATCCCGGGCTAGCCCTAGTGCTCTTCGTTTTGGCCTGGAACCTCGTGGGCGACGCGCTGCGGGACATTCTGGACCCGCGGCTCCGGGGCCGGATCACCGTCTGAGTCCCTGGGTTCACCCCCGGATGGGAAAAATGTCCCCTTTTCCACTGTTGACAACCTGGGTCGGTGGGTGTATATTTTAGTTGTCGCCCGGAAAAGAAAAAGAGGCGAGCCACTTTGTGGCGGAGGGAGAATTTACCAAAAAGGAGGGATGAGCGATGAAGTGGGTTCCTGAGGTGGAGAAGGTGAATCGCAAGGCATTAAAAGTTCTAGGTGTGCGTGGTTTCTACGTCCTTTTGGCTATTTTGACTCTTCTTCTTTTGAGTGCTGCGAACGACAAGTGGACTGGCTAAGGCCCGCGCTTAGCGGGACAAAGGTAAGAAGGGTTAAGGCCAACGGGCATCTCGCCCGTTGGTTTTTGTTGATATAAGGCCTCCGTGCCGAACTTTCCCAAGAAAGCCTGGTTTTATATTGTCGGGATCATCGTTTTAGGCGCAGGCCTTGCCGTTTGGCAGCTTTGGGGCCTAGAGTTCTCTCGGCCTTTTCTTTTGGCTTGGGCTATCCTGGCTGTTTTGGATTTGCTATGTGAACTTTACGAGATCGAATTGATTCCAGGGCATGCAGCTTCTGCTGCTATTGCGGTATGTGTTGGTGGGATACTTATTGGAGGACCAAAGCTTGGTATTTTGGTAGTTTTAGCGAGTTCACTTTTGGCTGAACTTTATTTGCGCCGCAAGTTTTGGCGTGTTGATCCTTTGCGATATATCGCTGTTGCAGGTTTTAACGTGAGTCAACTTTTGATCTCTGTAGCCATTTCTGGGTTTGTTCTCCAAGGTTTGGGTGGAAAGCCACCTCCGTACGAAACAATCGTCGATTTCCTCCGTGCTGGCCTCGTTTTTATTGTTTATATAACGTCGAACGCAGCCATTGTTTCAGGCGCGGTGCATTTTTCCCGAGGAGTGAATTACTGGACCCACTTAAAGGAGATCCTCCAAGCCCGCTACGTGCAAATCCTTTCCCTGGGAATCCTGGCTATCCTTATTGCCCTAATCTACGCCCTTTCGCCCTGGTACATGATCCTCATGCTCAGCCCGCTTTTCATCGTGCAGATCTCGCTCCGCGAACACATGAAGCTCCAGCGCCAGGCCCACTTGGCCTTCGAAAAAATCGCAAAAATCGTGAGCTCCCGCGATCCCTACACCGGAATCCACTCCGAAGAAGTCGCTGAGCTAGCGGTAAAACTCGCCAAGGTCCTGAATCTCCCCGAAAAGGAGATTGCCCGAATCGATACAGCGGCTCGCGTCCACGATCTTGGAAAAATCGCCGTGCCCGACGCCATCCTTCTCAAGCCCGGTCCCCTCACCGAGGAGGAATGGAAGGTGATGAAACAGCACCCCGTGGTGAGCGCGGAAATCCTCTCGGGCCTAGAAATCTACAAAGACTGCGTGGATATCATCCGCCACGAACACGAGCACTGGGATGGCTCGGGTTATCCCGATGGCCTCAAAGGCGAAGAAATCCCTTTGGGATCGAGGATTATTGCCGTGGCCGATGTTTGGCATGCCCTCATTTCTGACCGGCCCTACCGCAAGGCCTACACCAAAGAGGAGGCGCGAAAGATCATGAAGGAAATGGCCGGAAAAGTTTTGGATCCTAAACTTGTGGAGATTTTTCTGCAGATCCTGGAGTGATGCCCCTTATTTGGGCGGTCGTGATTGGTCTTGCCGTTGGATATCTTCGCCGCGGCCGAGTGGGAAACCTTGCCGGGCTTCGCCTTCGCGGGCTTTGGTTACTTCTCCCGCCCATTGTTCTGCAGCTTTTAATTTTTCCGTTGGGAAGCCACGGCCCCATTCTTCGTTTTGGCACCCCTTACTGGCACATCCTTTCCTATCTTTTTCTTCTTGCCTTCGTTTTTTGCAATCGTCGCTACCCGGAGATCGTGGTGATAGGGGTTGGGCTTTTTTTGAACTTTTTGGCCATTATCGCGAATGGTGGGTACATGCCGGCCTCGGCGGAGGCATTGCGCAAGGCCGGCCTGGAATCCGTGGCCCAAGGTTTGGAAGCTGGCACCCACACGGGAAATACTGTGCTCATGAGTTCTTCCACCCACTTGAATTTTCTTGGGGACTGGCTTTACCTTCCGGCCTGGTTTCCTTTGAGCTCGGCTTTTAGCGTTGGGGACGTGATCCTAGGGATTGGCGCAGCCCTTTTCCTTTCCCGCCGCATGGTAAGGCCCTAGAAATCCCCTCACCCTAGCCCTCTCCCCAAAGGGGCGAGGAAATCCCCGTCTACTCCGCCTTTTCCCTCACCTTGAGTATGCATGTGAGATTGAGAAGCGCCCCTCCCGGAGGCCATTTACAACCACGAAAAAGAGGGGGAAGCGTTTCCGTGGTACCATGAAAGGGGCGGTGTTGGTGGGAAAAGGAGGCGGATATGGACCAAAGGAAAGTCCAAAAGCTTATCGAGCGCTATGGAATCCCTGGCCGCGATGCCTACGATCTTCCCTCAAGCCCGCTACGCTTTCCCGATGGAGCTCATTACCGCATGGAGATCTCCGGAGTGGAGCGGCCGGAGGTTTTGGAGGCGGTGATTGACGAAGCCAAAAAGCGCAACGTTCCCGTGCATCGCGTGATCTCCGTGGTCATGGGAGCGACGTATCTTACGCGGGCCGAGCTCAAAGAATTCGCGAAAATTGCGGCGGAAGCAAAAGTGGAAGTCATCCTCACCCCAGGCCCCCGCTCCGGCTGGGACACCGGGCGCCAGCTCCTCACTCCCGAAGGTTCCCTTTCGGGCCTGCGGTTCCGCGGCGCGGATCAGATCCGCTACGTCATCACCGACATCCTTCGCGCCGTGGAGATCGGCTTTCGCGGCTTCCTCGTTTTGGATGAAGGCCTCCTTTGGCTTTTGTCCCAGATGCGGGAAAACGGCGATCTTCCCAAGGACACGGTGTTCAAGGTCTCCATTTTCGCCGGCCATGGGAACCCCGCGGCCGCGAAAGTCCTGGAAAGCTTGGGCGCCAATACCTTCAATCCTCTGGCCGATTTGGATCTTCCCGAGCTTGCGGCCATTCGCACGGCA
>Ga0080004_1121774_pt1 | contig 36332 bp, 33 predicted proteins | sample WasSprMetagenome_FD_69207 | JGI IMG/M metagenome (GOLD analysis project Ga0080004, IMG submission 69207) | Sulfidic aquatic microbial communities from Washburn Spring, Yellowstone National Park, USA - WS (SPADES assembly) (version 2) | ecosystem: Environmental > Aquatic > Thermal springs > Hot...
TCACCTTCGTATACGTGTCTCTGCTCTCTCAATCTAACGCCAATAGCTTTCCTCATCGCTTGAGTAAGAACCTCAGTCTTCTTCAATTCTGAAGAATAAATCTCCGAACCACTCAAAGCAACAAAAGGTACATCTTTACCAAGCTCTTTAGCAATTCCATAGGCAATAGCTGTCTTTCCCGTCCCTGGGGGGCCTGCGAATAATACTGCTCTACCAGCCATCTTTCCTTCCTTAATCATCTTAACGACTATTCCAGCAGCTTCGCGAGCTTCAATCTGCCCTACGAGGCCGTCAGCTATAGGCTTAGCTCTTAAACCATCTAGTCCAAGACCCTTAATATGGCTGTGAGCTCCTACTCTCGTAATTCTTCTACCTGCATAATCTGTAATATCTGTTAGCGCCATCCCAGCTCTCCCTATTCTAGAGAGAAAAAAGTAGGATAAATCTCTCACTTTTCAGTGTACATCCTTTTATTTTAAGATAAATTTCATCTACTCTACAGGAAGTATTAATATTTTCTTTATAAATTTATTTTACCTACTTTTCTCTCTCTAAGAGAGGGGGTTTACAAGGAAGATTTACTGAGTCCCGATACAAACACTGACTCTGTTATTAGAGATTCCAGCGGAAGGGTTACGGGAGTTAAATATCTGCAGAGAGCATGGTGGAGGTCATGATGGAAATGAAAATTCTATATTACGACGAAGACGTCATTATAGCTGAGGATCAGTCAAGAGAAAAGATAATCTTTTACCCGTACTGCCGATGCAATAGCGGTCTTTGGTGGCTAGAAGTGAAAAAATTAACAAAAAATACGTTTGACAGCCTACAGATTAAACTTAAGAATAAATTAAAAACGTTAAATTTTGAACCCAAGTAGACAGATAATAAACATGGACGTTTGAAAAAAGATTCATAGGTTTGTCAGGGATGCTCTGGAGAGTAGAGGTGTTGTTCAGAGGTAAAGACGGTTGAGATTAATATAGAAGAGTTTATAGAGTATTTAAAGAATGCTGGCTCCGGTTAAAGTAGTGGTGTTGAAGCCTGGAGAGGTTTATCAAGTCTAGCTAAGTGGCTGCCTATAATCTCTAATAGATTGGTGTGAGAATCGGCGTAAGCTGCTTAATCCTTCTTAGACTTCTAATTTTTTCTGTTAACTCTCTAATCCTAGATGCTACTCCTTTTACAACTATTATTAGTAAGCAATCTTCTCTTGTTAAATGTAGGTGGAGAGCTGATGGTATGATGTCTATGAAGTCATGCTGGATATCTGTTAATTCTTCTTCGAGACCTTTAGCATCATGGGAGTAATGTACTAGTATAGCTCCAGCTACACTTTCCTCTCCACTAATCCTCCAAGTATTTATTGTTATGAAAGCTCTTATAGCTTCCTGGAGACCTTGAGACCTTGAAGATATACCTACCTCTTTCAAGACTCTATCAAAGTTTCTTAAGAGTTCAGATGGAAACGAGACCCCTGTCTTAATAGTCTTCTTGGAATACTTCATTTCTACATCCGAAGCTGATTCCTTACGGTATGATATAAGCATAAGGATAAAGAAGACCTAAGAAGGTAAGGGATGGTAGATGAAGCATAGCAGTCGTAGGAGCTTGTGAAGATTCAGTTTACTCTATAGTTATTCGTTAATTCGCTTTTCAGCAAATACACAAGGCTGTCTTAAAATGAGTAAGTTATAAGATCGGGATTACAAAAATAAAAATCGGAAGATGAAGTTGCGGAATTCCTAGGTTTTCTTCTTATTCTCTAGTTATCGTATCTAAAGTATATCCTTGCAATGTCGGGCATGTCTGGGTGCGGTGTTCTCATCATATTTTCTTGCGAATTACTTGTTTCGGGTCTTTTATCAGTAATGCTATCTCCCAGATTATTAATGCTGTGATTACTAGAACGAATCCTAGTATGGTTGACTCGATCGTTACCTCTATGAATTCTCCTCCCTCGGTAATGTAGCTCATTAGATGGTCTATGAAAACCATTACTGATGCTCCCCAGAAGATTAAGCTTAAGAATTTTAACATGTATCTATCATCTTCAGCTTTAGAATACCACAATGCCGTCGATATAGTTGCTGAGAAAAACAGTATTAATAGCCACATCTTTTCTCAGAAAGGTTTATTAGTAACAATTATTTAAGTTTTTGGTGTTACCGAAGGAGGCGATAGAAAGGTGGCATGCTTCATAACACCTATGATCATAGCAGTAATAACAACACTAATCCAGAAAACATTTAGCAAAAAGATTGAAAAACTAAAACTAAGTATTCTAAACATGCTCCTGTGGGGTGGGGTAGCTCTACTAGCAGTAGAACATGTCTGGCATGGTGAAGTAGTTCCATGGCCACCTTTCTTAACAGCTATGGCTAACCCAGCAGACATCCCAGTAATGCTTCATGAAATGTCCCTAGTCGGAGGGTTGATGACGGTGACGGTCTTCACGGTATGGGGGCTTATACTAACTATTCCGAGAATACTCACCCGGTTTACTATATTGGAAGTGGATAAGGGTAAGCCTGATAAAGCAATAGTCCACCGATAGCTTCATAGAGCGGATAACTAATGTAACCAAAAATACTCGCCAACTCAGATTACTATATGATATACGCAACTTATCCATGCAGTTTACTCTTTATCATTTCGTAGACTTTACTCAATATCTCACCTAGCTTTTCTTCTAATTCTTTTGAGATTTCTTCTGATATTGTGTAGACGTCTGCTACTTCTATCCCTATCACATATAGCTTTTCAGGCATAGGTATGCCTAGCTCCTCCATAACCTTCAATGTTTCAGGTACACCCATATAGTGGGGGCTCCATATAGAGTAGCTTTCTAGTTTATTCAGGTCTACGTTTATTACTTCTCCTACTTGATGTTCCGATGTTATGATACTATCAACTATTATGACTAATTCTCTACCTTCAATATAATCTATCAGGGAGAGACCAGACTTATCCAGGATTTCAGCATGGAATCCTTCCCTCTCAAGAACCGGTTTCAGTCTCTCTCCTACAATAAGACCTATCCTATCATCCTTAAACAAAGAATTCCCAATAAATAGTACGAGAAGCTGATTGCCCATCCGAGACACCTCCCTAAGAAATACTCTGGATTTAATAAAATCTATGTCTTTAAGATATTGAGTAAAATCCGCTTCTAAAAATGCGTTGAGGAAACTATTGAGCTGATCAATCTCCTTACCAATCCCCATAAACACTTCTACGAATACTTCACGTAAAAACGTGGTGGATGAGCCGTGAATACGCAACAAGGAAGCGTGACATGCAGTAGGAGGTTGACTCTAAAAATAATATTCCAATAGGTTCGATCTATTCGAGACAAGCTTATAGAATTCGAGTCAGTGAATCTAAACTAATGTATTGTTTTGCTTGCAGTGATCCTGCCTACTGGGCAATACTCCTCCTTGAGTTATTATTATGGTAGTTTCTTATCATTGCTATTGTTGATGCGTAGTCTTCCATCAACTTGTTCTTTCATGTATTTATGTTGTTGTAGAATCTCCTAGTCCTCTGCTTCAAATATCCGGAGAACCTCTCAACAGCATTCCTTAAACCGAATCTTTGATACTGGTACTTGATCCTGAACCCTCTAAAAAGTGTTGAAAAATTCCAGTATAGTCTAGAATTTAATTGCTACCGAGCATCTTTCCCAGTTTTAGAATGCTTATATTATGTAGAGTAGCGTGTAGAGTAGGTTATGAGTAAGGTTGATGTTTACGATGTGGTGATAGTCGGGGCTGGTATATGTGGTCTTATCACAGCATACAAGCTTGCTCATTATAAACTTGACATCCTAGTAATTGATATGAATAATGAGCCTGGGTGGGGCGTATCAAAAGGGCATGCAGCTATAGTTCATGTTATTCAGCTACCTTTCAAGTCTCTTAAGAGTAAGCTAGCTAGAGAAGGAAATAGAGAACTCTTAAAGATATGCGAATATCTTAGAGTACGTTATAAGAAGACTGGTGCTCTGCTGCTTGCGATGAACCTCCCCCATTTACTAGCTCTCCTACTCATCTATCTATATCTTAAATTAAACTTGAAGGGAGAATTCAAGACTAGGATTATTGGTAGGAGGGCTCTTAGAAGAGTCGAGCCTAATATTTCTGATAAAGTTTTAGCTGCGATAGAAGTTGATGGCTACGCAGTTATAGATAGCTTTGATTTAATATATGGTCTCTATGAGTTTCTGAAAATAAATGGTGTTCATTTTGTATTTGGTGAAAAAGTTGTAAGAATGGATTTCCAGGATGATTTCCTGAGAATCTATACAGACGGTGGAAGAGAGTTCTTATCTAGGTATTTAGTAAATGCTGGTGGACTCTATGCTGATGAAGTCGTGAGACTTTTAGGAGATTATGTAGAGTTCGAGCTAGGAAAAGGTGTTATGATAGTTTTTGAGAGGCAAGTTTCGGATAGGCTTCTATCTCCGCTTACATTGAGACCTGACCCTAAGACGAAAGGTGGAGCAGTAATGTTTACTTGGGACGGTAAAGGATTATGGGGTCCAAATCTTAGATTAGTAAGAGACAAGAATGACTTATCCATAGAAGAATCGGACGTCAACACAATTATCAGTAAGTTTTCAAAATTAATTAAGGCTGATCCAGGGATACCTATGAAGGCTTACTCAGGCATAAGACCTATATCATCAATAAATGATTTCATAATTACTTATTCTAAGAGAAGCCGTAGGATAGTGGGTATTCTTGGAACAGAGTCGCCTGCTCTCACATCTTCTCCTGCGATAGCCAGGGTCGTTTTAGAAAAGCTTAAAGAAGCTGGACTGGAGCTCATACCGAGAGAAGACATAGTTGAGCGCATCGTCTTTCACAGATTTAGGGATAAACCAGAATGTGGAAGAGGCAAGCTCATATGTACATGTAATAAAGTTACAGAAGAAGAAGTTAGAGAAGCCGTCAGGAGAGGTTCTAGGACTCTTCAAGGAGTAATGTTTAGGACTGGTGTATGTATGGGTGTATGCCAAGGTTCAAGATGCCTCTCCGAGGTCATCGAGGTCATTTCAGATGAGCTGAGAGTGAAGCCATCTAGTATCACTCTAAGAGGTGGCGGAAGCTGGATAGTGAAAACTTCGTAGTCATTGGTGGAGGCTTATCAGGCCTCTCAGTAGCACATTACTTGAAGAAGAGAGGCATGAATACAATAATTGTTGAGAAAGACAGGGAGGTCGGTGGGTTCTACAAATATGATGAATACCCTGTTAATAATGTAAGAGGAAGAGACCTAATATCACGATTCGCAATTGGTGATAATATAATGTGTAACGTAGCAGCATTTAGTTATGATAAGGATGAGGTTTGGGTTGCAGGTAGGAAGGGCTCAAGGAAGATCCATGGTACGATCATAGCTGCAAATGGTTTTAGAGAAAAGACATTATTGGAGCTCGGCATATACGGTTTTAGACCCTCAGGAGTTCTCTATCTTTATTCTGCATGGGAACTAATCAATAAAGGCTACTCTATTGGAGATAAAGTAGTCATCTATGGATTTAACCACTATTCAATCTCTCTAGCGAGCAAGTTATCCAAGACATGTGAACGGGTCGTGATAACATATACGAGCGGTTCTCTAATACATAGTTTAGGAGAAGTCACAGATATGGGGGTAGAGGTTTTAGAAGGTAGGGTTACGAAAATATTGGGCGGCGAGAGAGTATCTTCAGTGATGATCGATGGGAGAGAATTAAAAGCAGATACACTAATACTTGCAGAACTATCTCCTTGGAATCAGCTAGCCGTAGAAAATATCGCCGGGAACGCTGCAATGATACTAGAGGATCCTATGAAGATAGTTGAGGCAAGCAGGATCATAGCAGAATCTTTAATCGAGGGAGGAGACCCGATAGAAGTATTATGTAGTGTTCCACATATTCCCCATAAAGTTTCTAAACGTGTAGCCCGCATTATTTTGGGGGTCGGCGTGGGAGTTAAATTGAGAGTTAATGGAGAAAAAATAGTTATTGATGAACCTTATCCTGTAGTAGAGCTTCCATCAAATAGTAGAGTTACGATAGAGGTTTTATAGGATGTATGGGGTTATAGATGTAGGTACAACAGGCGTTAAGCTATCTATATACGATAAAAATCTCAGGAAAACTCATTATGAGAAAACAGTCGTAGGCTTCGAGAAGATAAGCCAACAGCATATAGAGCAGGATAGTCTACAAATAGCTAATGCCGTGAAGGGATTCATTAAGAAAGCTAGAGAGAAAGGTGTGAAGAAGATAGGTATCTGTACTTATAGAGCTTCCATTCTTGCTTGGAGAAACGATGGTACTCCAATAACAAACATTATTACATGGATAGATGGTAGGGGCGGGGAAGTAGTTGAGAGGCTATCTCTTACAGCAAAATTGCTGAAGAGTCTTAGTAGAAGCTTGAATATAATTCTTAGTCCAGATTCTCCAGCTATATTGATAAGATGGGTTTACGATAATGTTCCAAGATTAATTGAAGAAGTCAAGAATGGTAAAGCATATGTTTGGACGCTAGATTCATACATACTATACACACTCACGGGGAAGTTTCTAGCAGATGCTACAAATGCTACTTTAACAGGTCTAATACATCCAAGAAAACTCTCAGAGATAGATATAGTGTTTGAGCTACTCAAGCTTCCGAAGATAACACCTGAAATGACAGGGAACATTCACTCATTTGGTAGTTTTGAAGATGTAGAAGTAAGCGCTTGTATTGCAGATCAGCAGGCTGCAAGCGTAGGGTTTGGAGTTCTAGGTAAAGGTGAAGTCCAATCTACGCATGGAACTGGAAGCTTCGTAGAGACAGTGACAGAAAAACTAGCTATACCAACTTCTGGATTAGTTCCAATAATAGTCTTAAAGATAGATGATGAGAAAACCCATGGCCTGGAGGGGTTCATAAGATCGACAGGCTCAGCTCTTGAATGGCTTATGAAGATAGGGTTATTCAAAGATTATTCTGAAGCTGAATCGTTATTGAAAAAATTTGAGAAGAGGGTATTACTAGTACCATCTCTCGGAGGTTTTAGAACCCCGTATCTAAGAGATCTAAGAGGGATAATTCTAGGTCTAGGCTTAGATACATCTAGGTCAGACGTACTGTCAGGCCTAGCTTTAGGTGTTTCTCTACATATAGCTACAATACTCAACACTATGAAGAAGTATATTGGAAGATTTAGAGAACCATTATTCTCAGGTGGAGGGTATTCTAGGTCGAGCGCATTCCTACAGACTTTGGCAGATATAACTGGAATGCAGGTTGCTAGACCAGTAGACGTGGAAGTAAGCTCATTTGGAGTTGCTAAGCTACTAGCTTTATCAGATGGTAAATTATCAAAGAAGGATCTTGGGGAGAAACCAGATATTGAGAAGCTCTTCTCACCAAACCTCCATCATATAGATAGGAGCGTAATGTTGGATGCCTACTCTAAACTATTAGGGGTTATTTCTAGATGTCTGAAGGATCAATCCTTAAAGAAGATTTTCTAAAAAGAGTAAAGATTATTGTAGGTTCGAGATTTACAGATGATCCTAGAGTACTCAAGGTCTACAGTAGGGACTTTTGGCCTCTACTAACTCTAAGAGAGTCTAGGGGAGGTGAATTAGCTATGCCTCTAGCTGTTGCATGGCCTAAAACCGTAGAAGAAGTAACCTCATTAATTAAACTCTGCAATGAGTTTAAAATTCCCTTCACCCCATATGGAGGCGGGTCTGGAGTTACTGGAGCAGCTCCATGTAGAGATTGTCTAGTGATAGATGTTAAAGCAATGAACAAGATAATAGAACTCAATGAAGAAGACATGTACGTAACCGTTGAATCTGGAATAATGATTAAGAAGCTTGAAGAATATCTTAACTCTAGGGGTTATACTATCGGACACATCCCCCAATCTTTCCCGGAAGCCGTAGTAGGCGGATTGATAGCAACCTTGAGTACAGGTGAGTATAGCACTAAGTATGGTGGGATAGAAGACCTCTTACTAGACATTGAAGTGGTTACGGCAGACGGCGGGCTCATACCTCTTAGAGAAAAGATAGTTCCAAGAACATCAACAGGACCGAACATAAAGAAGCTTATGCTTGGAAGCGAGGGGCTGCTTGGAATAATAACTAAAGCTACCCTTAAGATCTTTCAAATACCAAGATATACCTCTAAGAGTACATTTGTATTTAATAGCTTTGAAGAAGCTCTCGCCGCAGCTAGAGAGGTAGCGCTCCTTGGATTGCAACCAGCCGTACTCAGGATCTATGATAAAGATGAGGCAGCTTTAAGATTCAATGAAGATAAGGATTTAGCAATATTCATCATAGAAGAATGGTCTAAGGCGCTTCTCGATGCAAAAGAATCTGAATTAAGAATGGTAATGAAGAAGAGAGGGGCTCTAGAAGTCGGGGAGGAATACGTAGATAGCTGGTTGAAGAAAAGATTCGATATAATTAGTGATGTAGTTAAACTAGTAGCGCCTCTAGGTTTATGGTTTGATACGGTCGAGACGGCTGCTACATGGAGTGTTCTCCCAAAAGTGTATAGAGAGTTTAAGAGGGAAGTCAAGATGATTAAAGGAGTAAACTCCGTCCTTGCACACGCTTCACATTTCTACAGCACGGGGGGATGCATATACTTCACAATAGTCTTTGAAGCAAACGAAGAAGTTTACTGGAGAGTTTGGGAGAAAGCAATGGATACTCTAATCAAGAACGGCGCAACAATAAGCCATCATCATGGGATCGGGCTCTTAAGGAAGAAATGGCTAGAGACAGAACTGGGAGAATCCTTAAAATACCTTAAGAAGATAAAACAATTATTCGACCCTAACAGTATCTCAAATCCAGGAAAGTTTATGGAGTGAGAATCTAGTGAAGCTTAAAACGTTAGGCACTGTCAAGATTACACCTAAATTATTACTAAATTTTATTCAACTGCCCTTCAAGAAAGTTGAAAAACCCTGTATATATTGTCCAGGCATCTGTATATCAGCTTGTCCAACATTCATTAATACGGGAAACCTGAGTCTTAGCCCTCTAGGATACTCTAGGTATGAAGACCTTGGGAGAAATAATTGTTTAAAATGCTGGAGATGCGTAAGTGAATGCCCTCTAAGCTACCCCTTACCCGAATCTTATGCTAGTGAAGTAAAGCTAGACTTAGAAGTCTTGAAGAAAGGAGAGATTGTACTCTTATCTGCTAGAAAGCTAGATGATAAGTATTCTTTTGGGTTATCAGAGCTATTAGGAACAGGGCTTATATCGATAAATGGGTTAGTTGAAAGATATGATGAAGGCAGACCTGTGAATCCCAGTTCTCTCAAGAGGATACTAAGAGCTTTAAAGAATTACAGAAAAGTTTACACTATCTCACCTGAACCTCACCACACCCTATCAGTACCCCTCCTAATAGAGAATCTAGCTGGATTCTCTATTAGATTAAACTATAACGGTCCAATCCATGTTCCATGCCTTTTACTAAATAGAGAAGAAAAGATAATACAATCTCTCATTTCAATAGGAGTGAGACCTACCAAGATAATAAGAGATCAATGCTTAAAGATGGAGGAGCCGGAAGGGTTATCATTATGTCCACGGGCTTCGATGAGAAACGTAAAAACGATATTTGATGAAATACTAGCCTCTCTGAGCTACTAGGATTATTGGGGAGATAGACCGTGAGTCTTCCCATCGGCTGCCCGTCATTTGAAACAAGAGGTAGTAAATTAAAATATACTGTTAGGAATGACGACCTCACCATCCCAAACTACATCCCCAAAGTCTGGATACTCTCCACCTTTCACATCTTTATTTAAATGCTTACATTCAGGACACTACTTCCTCTCGTATACTACCTTGTTAATTTTACTAATTTTGTTTTGAGAGTTAAACCGATGAATACTAGTAGAGGCATTAATCCATTGAATAATGCTAGAAACATTCCATTGAGGAGTGATGTATAATATAGATATGAAGCGACCAATCTAGGGATGGGAATTTAATGATGAAGCCGTAAAGCACACCTATGATCAGTATTATTATAGAAGACGACGAGCTTATAAGCAGTATCTGTGTAATCGATAGAAGAGTTTTCTTCCAATGTTTGATGTTGATTACTGAGACCATTACCGCCGAGGATACAATTACGGATATGAATGTTGAACATTATTGGAGCACATTCTATTGTTAGAGACACATATTAATTCTAGAATTCTCTATGCTATCTCCCTAGAAGCTGTCAACTTAGTTTATCTTCGAAAAATTTGTCCCGATATACAACTCTACCGGAAATGACCGTTAATAGAGTTTTTATACTTAAAAGCTCATCTAAGCTTACTTCAAATGGATCTCTATCAAGAGCTATAAAGTCTGCATACTTCCCTGGCTCCAGTGTTCCAGTATTCTCTTCTTCAAAGAAGAAGTATGCAGCGCCTTTCGTATAGTAGTGTAAAGCTTCAGGTAAGGCGAGTGCCTCATCTGATGTATACTTAGATAATTCTATCCCCTCTCTTCTACCTCTTGATATAGCAGCATAAACTGTCTCCCATGGATTTAAAGGCTCAACCGGGCAATCTGTTGAAAAACCAATCTTGACCTGACTCTTGATTAAGGATTTAAATGGGTATAACCATGAAGCTCTCTTCTCACCAACTCTCTTAACAGCCCACCAATCTGAGATGATGAAGTGTGGTTGAACAGCGATAAGCAATCCAAGTCTAGCTATCTTCCCTATCTGCTCAGGTCTTAATACAGAAGCATGTTCTATCCTATGTCTATAATTTGAGAATCCATCCCCAATGAGCCTGTAGGAGTCTATCACGTTATCAATGGATTTATCACCGATTGCATGAACTGCTAGTTGGAGACCTGCCTCATGACATTCATATATTATTTCTTTCAGCCTCTCTTCTTTAATTGTAGGCATACCACAAGTTTCCGGAAGATCGGAATATGCCTCTGAGAGCCATGCTGTACGAGCACCTAGTGACCCATCAGCAAAAATTTTAACGCCCATTATCTTTAAAGTATCATCTCCAAAGCCTCTTCTTACGCCGAGGCTTGATAGAGTATGCATCAATGCATCTTTAAGGTAAACCCTAACCTTTACTGGTAACCCCCTAGACTCTTTTAGTATCTGGAGTAGGCGAAGAGAAGCTGCATCACATGACATAAAACCAATAGTAGTTACCCCCAATGAAGCAGTATATTTGAGACTATTATCCAGCGCCTTTAACATTTCGCTAAAGCTGGATTGATAGTATTCTCGAAACAGTTTCACAGCGTCTTCAACGATAACCCCGGTAAGATTTCCACCCTCACTTCTTAGGAAATTCGGATCTTTCGAGACGTCAATGTCTGAGCAAACAATGTTTAAGGCTTTAGTATTCGCTACCGCTGCATGCCCGCAAACCCTCTCCAGTAATACAGGTTTATCTGATACGGCCTCATCTAGGTCGAACCGATTCGGCCAACGTCTCTCCTTGAACAATTCTTGATCCCATCCTCTACCGACGATCCATGCAGAATCTAGATTTTTCTCATAGTATTCTCTTAGCCGTTTCTTGAGAGATTCTATTGATTCAACCCCCCTTAGGTCTATCGAGTTTAGGCTAACCGCCAACATGTCAAGATGCATGTGGACATCAATGAAGCCTGGCATAACTGTTAAGCCTTCGAGATCGATGAGTAGCCCATTCAGGGTTTTAACAAGCCTCTCAGCTTTCTCCGACTCACCAGAATAAAGTATGTATTTACCGCAAGTAACTAAACCAGTAGCCTTCCTTAACGGGTCGAAGGATATATATACGTTTCCATTGATAAAACCTAGAACATTATCGGCAGCCATACCTTACAATTACTGATAGAGTGACCTGATAAACATTGTCACTTAACTATTTGATCGCCATATAGCTGTCAGAATCATTACTAGAGTCTTTTAGGATAGTTTGCATTAGCCAGCCAGGGCGGAGCTAACTCTTTATATAGGCACTTAGTAGATGGTTCCGTTATGAGTAAAGATGTTTGTGGAGAGGATAGGCTGGGTCATAATAAGTCCGAGTTGGACGTAGAGGCTATTTGGAGACACGTAATAGTACTTTCTAATTTCACGGATAGATTGGCTGGAACAGAGAATATCGAGAAAGCATCAAATTATATAGTGGATTATTTGGAGAAGATAGAAGGTGTGAGAGCATGGATTGATAGATTTTACTTTCTAACTAGTTACCCTGAGTATTCCTATTTTGAGATAATCGAACCGGAATCAAAGAGCGTAAATAGTTTCCCTAACCTCTTCAGCGAGAATACCCCACCTGAAGGAGTTACCGGAGATTTAATATACGTAGGCAGCGGAGATGAAGAGTCCTATCGAGGGATAGATGCAGCTGGAAAACTCGTTCTAGCTGAGCTCTCTTATTCGCCGCCAAGAACGGAGAAAGCAAGAATTGCATCTATCAATAATGCTAAGGCGCTTATAATGATGAATTGGGGCCACAGAGAAAGCCGTACTGTTGGGAGAGGGGCAATCAAAGGTGTTTGGGGTCCGCCGACACCAGAAGATATGGAAAGAATCCCAAGGATAATTTCTTTAAACATTTCTAGGCATGATGGAGAGTACATAAAATGTCTACTTTCGCATCAAAGAGTTAAGGCTAGGATTAAGGTGAAGGTTGAGAATAAATGGGTATGCTCTAGCCAACCTATGTGTAGGATATATTCAGCGTGCTCTCAGCCTATGGATGAGCTCATAATTGTTGGAGGACACTTAGAAGCCTGGGGCGGCACGGTAACCGATAACTCAGCTGGTAATGCAGTTATGCTAGAAATGGTAAAGGTCCTTGCTGAGAATAGAAGTAAGATCTTAAGAAACCTAGTATTCGGTTTCTGGGATGGGCATGAGATAGGCGAGGCTGCAGGTTCAGCATGGTTTGTAGATAATTACTGGGTTGAACTTAACGAGGGGGGATTAGCCTATGTAAATGTGGATGCATGCGGTCTAGCTGGAGCTAGCAGATTCGTCTCATACTCATCTCCAGAGACTTGGACGTTCCTTGAAGAAGTGGAGGAGGAAGTGATCGGTAAGCCATCTGAAAAAAGGCTCCCATTAAAATTCGGAGATAACTCCTTCCTAGGGATAGGTATACCATACATCTTTACTTTCGCAACGTTTACCGAGGAGGAGCTTAAAAATTCTGGGGGAGCAATCTTTGGATGGTGGTATCACAGTGAAGAAGATACTGTCGATAAAATTGATAGAGAGATAATGGGGATCCAGGCTAAATTATACTTAGAATATGTACTAAGACTAGCCTGCGAGGCCGTAGTACCTTTCGACTTCACCCAATTCACAAGACTTGTAAAGACAGATATAGCACAGATTAAAGAAGCATTTTCAAAGGAGTGGACGGAGCCTTACCTCTCCAGGATAGAGGCAAGAGTAAACGAATTGGAAACTTTGATTTACGAGGTCAATAAAATTGCAGGTGAGTGTAGAAATAGTCGAGAGAATACCTTAACTAGGTCGGTAAACAAATTATTGCTAGCCTTAAGCAGGATCTTGATTCCGGCGTTTAGAAGTACAGTGGATAAATATTCGCATGACGTATATGGTAATATATTTTTAACGAAACCCTTACCCAGGGTTTACAAAATACTGGTCAGTCTTACGAAGGCTTCACGTGAAGATTGGACATGGCATGCATTGAAGGTCAGTTTGACAAGACAGTTTAACATACTCATTGATGCATTGATGAATGCCTCCTTTACCTGTAGAACCTTTCTGAACAAGGTTTAGTGGGTGATTGGTAATGTGTACTTCTATCTCAAAACATTTAGAAGTAGAAAATGACCGGCTTTACTTTGATGGCATGGACTTGCTGCGGATCGCTGAAGATTATAAGACCCCCGTATTCATTTTCTCGGAATCCAAGATTAGGGAAAATGCAAGGTTGGTATCGAACGTCTTTAAACAGGAGTACGGTGATTGTTACATCCACTACGCTCTTAAGGCTAACTCAATACTATCTATTCTAAGAATATTGAAGAGTGAACAATTAAGATGTGAAGTCTCTTCTGGAGGAGAATTATACAAAGCCCTTAAAGCGGGATTCAAGCCTGAAGATATAGTGTTCAACGGTCCCGGGAAAACACTAGAAGAACTGAAATATGCGGTTGAGGTAGGAATCGATTGTATAAATGTAGACTCATTGTATGAGCTGGATCTCCTGGCTAATCTTGCTGAGAAGTTGAAGACCAGAGTAGGTGTCTCCATAAGAATTACCCCAGAGGTTCCTGCACCTAGTATTAAGACAGGATTATCTAAGACGAAGTTTGGAGTAGAAATGAACCAAGTAGTAAAGATGATTAGACACGCTCTGGAAAAGAGGAATTTAAGCATAAAAGGAATACATACGCATATCGGCTCGCAAGTTACAGACATCGCTTCATGGAGTCAAGCATCAATGGTGGTTGTAAGATTAGTGAATCAGGTATATGAGGACCTAGGGTTGGAGCTCGACCATATAAACATGGGGGGAGGGTTGCCAGAGGACTATACAGAGACTATAATAGAGAAGGATAGGGATGTTCCAAGCTACCTTTGGGGAAGTATTGATGTCTCTGAAATAGCGAAGGCTGTATCTAAAAACTTTAAAGAGCTTGAATACAATACTAAACTGTATATTGAGCCAGGTAGGAAGATCGTCGCCGACGCCTGTCTGCTTCTTACCAAGGTTGTTAATTTTAAGGAGAGAAGTTTTGGAGAGACGTGGCTTATCGTAGATGCAGGGTTCAATATTCTTCCAAGTATGAGGATACTAGGATGGTATTATCCAGTAATTAACGTTAGTAGAATAAATGAGAGGCACGAATCTCCCTTCCGCATAGGTGGGCCGCTATGTGATGGAGAAGACGTTTACCATGATGTTGAAGGTGAAGAATTAGGCAATCCTAGGCTTCCAAGATATAGACACTTACCTATGAATTCCCAGCCAGGCGATGTCTTAGCGGTACTGCATACCGGAGCTTACGGTCCAGAGGTAACAATGAACTTCAATGGAATGCTCAGGCCAGCCTATTTAATGATACTTCAAAACGGCGTGGTTAAGGTGATAAGGAGGAGAGAAACCTTAAAAGACTTGGTCTCCTACGAAGAAGTTTAACCTCCTAGATATGCTTCCTTAACTTTAGGATCGTTGATTACCTCGTCAGGCGTCCCCTCTGCTATAACCTCCCCCCTATTCATTACGTAGACTTTATCTACGATGTCGAACAACAATTCTAGTCTATGCTCAATTATGAAGAAACCCACACCTTTTTCTTCTCTAATTGCAACTATCTTGCTAAATAACTCCTTGGCTAGAGATGGCGCTATTCCGGCTCCCGGCTCATCTAGTAGAAACAGTAGGGGTTGACCCGAGAGAGTCCTGGCCAACTGTAGGAGCTTCATCTGCCCACCAGAGAGCTCCGATGAAAATTTGTTGTAGAAATCGCATAGGCGGACTTCCTCTAGGATAGAGAGTGTTCTCTGAGCATTTCCGGTTTCTTGGCGAGTCCATCTACTTCTCATCGGAGCATACAAGAATCTTTCACCATGTTGACCTTTCAAAGGTAGCATGCTGTTCTCCAATACAGTCATCCCTTTAAACACTCTAGGTATCTGTAATGCATGGCATATCCCTAGTTTAAAGCGTTCATGAGGGGGGAGTCTGTCTATCCTTAAACCCCTGAAGATTATCTGTCCACGGTCCGGATATAAAACCCCACTAATCAGATTAAACAATGTTGTCTTTCCTGAACCGTTGGGACCGATAAGACCTACTATTGATTTTTCTCTTATCTCTAGAGACACGTTATTTACAGCTTTTAATCCACCAAAGCTTTTCGTGACCTCTTTAACCATTAGCAGGCTTAAGGACACATATATCACCTAAATTCGCTACCTGGAAACTTACCAAAGAAAGCATCTTCAAGCATCGAGAAATTGTTAATGAATCTCTCTGATCCTCCTTCTAACACTTTCCTGCCAGATACTAACACGTACACATAGTCAGATATTCTTAACGCCGTCTTAACGTTTTGCTCGATTAGTAATACAGCAACACCCGACTCATTAACCTCTCTAATCTTATTCAGTATTAAGTTGGAGAGGACTGGTGAAAGCATTGCTGTAGGCTCGTCAAAAATAATTAGTTCAGGTTTAGCTACAAGCGCTCTAGCTAATGCCACCATCTGCCTCTCTCCACCACTCAGTGTTCTCACTTTCTCATATTGCTTATCTCTTAAAATTGGAAAGATAGAGAAGACGTATTCTAAACTATCTTCGAAATTCTTCTTAGGAGACTTTATAGCAAAGTATATTGTTTCTAGGTTCTCTCTCACAGTTAGGTTCTCAAATACGTTTGATAACTGTGGAACCATCCTCATCCCTATGATTATTTTCTCCTCAGGGGTTAGCTTCGTCACATTTCTTTCCTTGAAGAATACTTCTCCCGAAAATATTGATGCTAGATTAAAGATAGCTTTAGCGAGAGTGCTTTTTCCACTTCCATTCGGACCAACAACTAGGGTAAGCTGGTCTCTCATTACAGACATTGAAAGCTCATACAGTATCTGTGATTTCCCATAACCTGCAGATAGATTAGAGACTTCTAAGATAGCTTGGCCACCCATCTTACTCAAGGATTATTAGGATGAAGGATTTTTTAAGCTATTCTTACTTCTAAGATGGTTTTCAAATATTTTCCTCGCAGGTGTATCTAACGGTTTCTCAGGGAGCAGGCCTCTAGGCCTCCACATAATAATTACCAGTAGGATTATTGTAAATATTATTCCTCTGAGATAGCTTACGTCAAATGGAAGGGACAGCCAGAAACTTGGTATCCGCCTCAACCCCCTATCTACCACAACCATTACAATGCTTCCTAATATGACACCCTTATTGTTAGCTACACCTCCGAGCAGCATCATCAACCAAGCATACATCGTCCAAACTATGATAAAGTCGTCGGGATAGACGAAGCCTATGAAGAAAGCATATAAACACCCTGCTACAGCCGACATAAAAGACGAGGCGGTCAGTATTTGGGCTTTAAATATTTTTACATCTTTCCCTAAAAGCTGCGAAACCAACTCATCATCTCTCACAGATTTAATAACCCTCCCATAAGGCGAATTAACCAATCGATGAATATAGAGGTAGAATACCCCTGCAATAGCTCCAGACAAGATAGAATATGTCAACTCTTTTAGTACAGGGTCCTGCATCCAGATGAAAGGGTTAGGTAATCCACCGATACCATTATTCCCGCATACTATGCTAGGTTCAGTTCTAACAAACACCCTACTAAGCTCAGCGATTATCAATAGACTTATAGCAAGATAATCTCCCCTCAATTTAAGGGAAGGATATGAGATAACGTATCCCATGAAAGCACCCAAAAGCCCAGAGAGTAAAAGAGATACTACGAAGATCGTTATACTTAAAGTTGGAAATTGGGCAGCAATAGACATTCTCTGCGTCGAGGCAAATGCTGAACACGCCGGCTCACTTATATTAAAAACGAACTGGATTACCCTTGGCACAAACACACCAACAACGTATGCTCCAAGCGAGAAGAAGAATACCTTTCCAAAATTAGGGATTCCGGTGAAACCATATTCTAGGTTCAGACTTAGTGATAGTATAACGTATATGCTGAAGAATGTTAAAGAAGTCGAGAATAGGGTTATTAGCTCAGGTATCATCTACCATTACCCCTATGAGTAGCCGCTCTCGTAAGAACAGATAATAACCACCTAGCTGGAATTATGTCTGCTCTTATGAATAATGCAAGCAGCATAATCGATAACGTTATTAATGGCTTATATGCGAGAGACACACCAGCAAACTTGTAAGCAATATACATAAAGAAGTTCTCTCCAAATCCCAGTAAGTAGCCCCCAATTATTGCACCTAGTATACTCACCAAGCCGCCGACAATCACGGCTGCAAACGCTGGAAGCAGTAGCAACCAACCCGACGTAGGTGTTATAGTTGAGTATATCGACCATAGAGACCCTATAATACCTGCAGGCATGCCTACAAGAATACAGACGAACCTCCTAACCCTATCCACCTTTATACCGCTTAACCTCGCCAGCTCGAAGTCATCCCACATGGCTCTAATCTGCTTCCCGATAAAAGTCTTAGAAATTATAAAATGGAAAACCAGCATCATAAAGATGGTAAGCCCTACAATAAAGATGTCAAGATCCGTAATTATTAAATCATTTATTTTTGCTACTGCTTTCGAGGTATAAGCTGCCTTAATGATCACTACGTTGTTTACGGAGGCAAAGATATAAATCAGGTATCTTATTAAGAGCCCCGCTGCTATACTAGCGAGCATAACTTGGATTATGGTTGAGCCCTTCCTAGTTAACGGCTTATAGACGAGCTCGTCAACTATCAGAGAGACCGCGACCGCTGAAAAAATAGCTACCGGAAAACATAGCAGGATATCTACTGAGTACCTTGATGATGAGAGCGCAGCTACATAAGCTGAGATGGTCACATACTCGGCATAAGCCCAATTGTATATCCTAATCGAGCCGAGAGTCAGTGTCAAACCGTATGCCATTAGAGCGTAAAGACTTCCAATAACAATGCTTGAAATTACTGCTTGGAGAAGGTCTATCATCATCCACCATCCTCTGATACAATGTAATACTGAATAAAAATAAAAAATAAAGTTTAAAATTAGCTGGGCTTACTGGCTCGAGACTATTAGCTCGTTTGCTGCTCCATTCCATCCTCCTATAACTTTGAAGTCATAGGTTCCATCAAGCTTCTTCACTTCCCATATTTGGTAATCCTGTAATGCTCTATCACCGTTTACGTCAAGGACCGTTAAACCGGTCGCACCAGTATATTTAGATGCTAGGTTGTAGAACAGCTTCATTATGGTGTCTGGGTCTTCGGATCCCGCTGCTGAGAGGCAGAGGGCTACGACCCATAGTGCATCATACGTATAGGCTCCATATGCTTTCGGCTCCCTACCGTATCTTGCCTTGAAATTCTCTACGAATTTCTTCATTAGCTCTGTTTCTGTTAATGAAGCTGGATACGTCCCGGTCAACCTCACTTTAACTAGAAAATCGGCAACCTCTGGGGGGCCGGCTGGCGGGAGTATGCCTGGGCCTTTCAAGGACTCACTTGAAAACCATTGTACACCTGATAATGTAGGGTCTAACCGAGCTTTATCAAACATCTTAATCGCTTCATAGTTGAAAGCTATGATGAGGACTGCGGTGTTTGCTCCGCCGAACTCCTTAACCATGCTGCTTAGCTGTAGGACTTCGCTTGAGTAGTCAGGTAAGTCTGGAGTATAAGCTAGAGACTTTATTGTACCGCCAAGCCTCTTAAACTCCTCATCAAAGTACTTGTATACCCCAGAGCCGTACGGATCATTCCTATATATTACTGCGACCTTACTGTATCCTAGCTTCCATATTAGGTTTGCAAGAACTCTACCTTGGATGCTGTCTGGCGCCTGCATTCTAAATAGATAGTCGTTCGGGATCGATAGCATCGGAGAAGTTGAAGAAGTACTTACAGTGAATATCTTATGAGAGTCTATGTAGCTCTTGATGCCGTTGGCCTGACCACTCCATAGATGACCAACTATGATCTTTATACCTTTACCGCCCAGAGACTGTGCAGCTGAAACAGCCCCCTCAACAGTAGTCTTAGAATCTTCAACTTCAAGCTTGAGACGTACAGGTATCTTATTGTCTGCGAAGAAGCTATTTATCTCTTCCACTGTTAAGATGCCTGCATCTCTAACTTCGATACCGTAATCTGCTCCTTCCCCCGTCAGGTCTGCTATCATGCCGATAGTATACTCTTTAACTGCTACGGTTGCAGGTGCTGCTGGAACGATAACAAGTGAAAGAGCGTATCCCACGGCGATCCCGATTAGCAATCCTATGACCAGATATGCTAAAATTTTCCACTTACTACTCGTAGCCGACATCATTCTCACGCAGAAATTTAAAATCGAAAATAAATATAAGCTTTTAATCAGAAAACGTCATACCTATACACTCTTTCTTATATCTCCGGCCTAGTCCCCCTCTACCCTCTCTCTACATACCTGATATCAGACCTGACAGATTACCGATACATCCACGTATTAGCATGCTTCTGGAAGATGCGTATGCGATAAGTTACTGATAAAGCCTGTTGACCGCTTACTTAATTCAGTAGATTTTCATGTCTTAATAGTAATCTCTCCAGCGATGATTATGATTATTGTTCTATCAGTTAACCGACTATATTGAATAAATGTTTAACAGCTCCTTAAGCAGCCATCAGGCTCGCCTTTCCTGCCATAGTGATGTATAGGTATTCTGACTTTAACAACGTGGGTTATCTTTCTTCTGAGTCTCGCTCTAGAATTGAAACTCTCCTGATGGTTGAGACTACTTCCCATGCTATGAATATTGTGCTTCTAGTTGGTAATCTTAGGTACCCATTTATTCTATCACCAGGATATTACGTTAGAAGAAGTGCGATGAATATTTATTCATAATATAGTTCTCTAGCATATAAAAACATTATCCCTTGCTAAGTTCTCTCAGTTTTCCCTAGAATATCTTCGTTCCTAAAAGAATATTTTAATAAGAGGGTGAAAAATTGCGTTGTCGCGTCATTGAGGTCGAGGGTCTATAAAAGTAGTGAATGCTTTCTAATCATAGTTACCAAGTGTTTTCTTGGACGAAACCGTTTTGGAGAAGGTTAAAGAAATTGGGAAGAAGCTTGATGAGTTAAGGGAGTTTCTTGAAGATTTTTCCTTAACTACTGAGGAGTATGTGTTGCTGGAGGAGACGGATGAAATTGTTAGGAATAAACGCTTTAGCGAGTTGAAGTCCCTTAATGAAGTTTAGAGTTCTCATTCATAAAAGGGCATATGAGTTCTTAAAGGGCCTGGAATCGGAGATAGGCAATGCATGGTTGACAAGCTTAAGCAGCTTGAGGATTTTCCAGCGGTTAGACTTGACATTGTTAAGATTGCAGGTGAAGCAGACACCTTCAGGTTACGTGTGGAAATTATAGAGTGTTGTTCAAGGTTTATGAGTAAGAGAAAATAGTGGCGGTAATCAAGATAGACATCAGAAAAAGGGTTTACCGATAAACTTATCTAAGATCTACTGTCATCTTACTGCATGCTAGAAATATAATAGAAGATGGGTTTTCAATAAAATGGAGTGAAACTGTTGGGGGGCCGCTCAGCATTTATAGATTGGGATAGCAATCTATGTTTTCCACCCTACGTTGGAGTAGAAGAGGGGGTAGATGTGTTGAAAGACTATTATGGTTTATCCATGAGATGAGGACGGGTTAAAACCAGGAGGAGAGGGTGGAATAAACAGCCCTATTCTCCTATCTTTTTATATTTTGTCTTTGCTTACTCCTAGCTTCTCGAAAAATTTCAGCATCTTCTCAGGAGATAGCCTATCGGCTTCTCACAGAAAAGTTGCTGCATCCTCCAGAGCTTCTACCTTCCGTCCCTTCTTACCCTCTCCATCACTCATTAAAAACCCTAAGCTTCTGATCTGCTGCATCTCCGAAAAATGCAACATAATTCCCAGTACGTTTTATATTGTCTCAAATTCTCTGCATCTATTACTAGCGGCACTACACGTATATGAAAAATGAAAGAAATAGCCTTTAATAGTGAAGTGTTCTGGGATAGCTACCTCTTACTGTTTTAAGCGTTGAGTATTGCTCTTATTTCCACTATACATTAGCAATCTTCTCAGTAGTAAGTCTATGGTGATGACGGTCTATGCCTACATCTGTCTAAGAGAATTTTTGGCTACACCACCTTCTGTTTTAGTAACTTGACCTGCTGTATTAGTTTTGGCAGTGCGTATACCACGAGTGTACAACTAGAGCTAATATTGAAGCTTTACTCCTAAACCTTCTTGTTTTGCCTTCTCATATATGAGTTCAGCGGTGGCCATGTCTTCAATTGCTACTCCTAGATGCATAGACATTATGCGTTCTTCAGGTCTTGACCGACCCTCCCTCTCTCCGCTTACTATCTGACTTAATTCTGCATAAACATTAGGGATATCTTTAAAGTATCCTTGCCTCCTATAATACAGTAATTGCTCGAGATCATCGGTACAGAATTTATCCATTGAGTGTAATGCTTCTGGCCTCCAGTAAGAATCGAAGTCTAGCGGACACGCAAAACCTCCATCCTTAAACCATGAAGCCTCTATTACTGGAGTAGGATTCTTCAGTATCGGCCCAGCAGTAACCACTATGTCTGCGCCTTCCACAGCCTTTCGAGGAGAATCTACAGGTATTATTTTTACCCCGAATTTTCCCGTCATCTCTTCAACGTATCTTCCAAGGTTTTGAGGATTTATATCATATGCTTTTACTTCTTCTAAATCAAATAGAGCTAATAATGCTTCGAGGTTAGATCTACCCTGAACACCGCATCCAAGGACTCCGAAAACTCTAGAATCTTCATTGGCTAGATACTTTGCAGCAACAGCTGTCGCCGCACCCGTTCTCTTCGCCGTAACCCAGGTAGCATCCATGACGCATACTGGGAAGCCTGTTTCCACATCGTTTAAGATTATAAGCCCGGAGATATAGGGTAAACCATGCATTGGATTTTCCGGGAATCCACTAACCCACTTAATACCTGCAACCCGGCTCTCAGATAAGTAGGCTGGCATCGCATGTATGAAAGCATCAGGTCTCGGGTGTATACCTGGCTTTGGAGGCATTTCCGCCTTCCCTGATGCTTTTTCCAAAAAAGCTCCCTCAACAACTTTAATAACTTCTTCGATTGAGATATTTAATGCCTCGATATCTTTTCTAGACAAGTATAGGATATAGTCTATCATGAAGACCAACTCTCTCCCCCATCAACTCTTATATAAGCATTGAATATTTCTTCCACATTTCTATCCTACACATCTCTTAATCTTCTCGAGCTCTCCACTAATATGTGCATATCAATGATTCAGCTGTGAATAACGATGATGAACTAGAATCAGAGGTCCCTTCCTAAAGCCCAGCATGTTTTAGTCTATTATTACGCAATGCTTCTCTATTTGCTAGTCTTCTTAGTCTTCTATGCTGTTAGAATACTTTAGATAGGTATGGATCCAATAGTTAAGCCGTAGCGTACGCACTCAACATTATTAAACCGTCTAATGCTTCTAAAGCGGCTTGAAAAGCGCTCCATCACGTAACAAGTTTACAATACCATACGTACGATATAAGAGAAAACACATATCAACAACAATCTATAGAAGCGAGAGAAAATTCATTATTAAAGTAAGTCCGAATTCTTCGATAGGCGCTTATCATGGGAGAAGCCTATATACTAGATATTGTTCCACCTTTCCCGCCTGAGCTTTTGAAGGATTTACTGAGAATTTAAGGCAAACCGTCAAGTATTAGGTTTAGTGTCTCCGGAAGGGAGATCTCTAGGGAAGCATTAAAGATTGGCGGGTTAGAAGGGGTAAAGCTTGAAGACCGGTATCTTGGTGGTGCATCAGTCTACTTAGATGGTAACACTTCAATTGAGAAGCTTTTAGAGATCTATGAAAGAGTGGTATCGGTTCTGGGAAGGAGAAGTGTTTGAGAGAAGGAAACTTGGGGAATTTAATGAGGGGAAAGTGCCAAGGCTCGGTATAGAGGAGACTCGTTAGTATAAGTGGAGAAGTGAAGATAGTAAGGGGTACAGTATTAAGTTCGATAGAGGGATAGATAGAGAGATTAATATAGACCCAAAAGAAGAAAAGGTGCTTAACGATCTAATTGAATTTGCTAAAAAGTACTCGTTAGAAATCCATATTCAAATCATGCTAGGAATAAGATTAAGATGAAGACTCAAACTTGATATTCTGCTAGAGATTTTAAGCTGATGTGATTAGCTAAAGTTATTCAAGAGGGGTGATTGAGTGAACGGACTAGCTATTGGCTTAATGGGTTTAGCCTTAACCATTTTAGGAATAATCCTCGCACATGTCCGGTGAAGACAAAGTGGGTTAGTCTTAGTTGCTGAGAGAGCAGCCTCAGTAAATGAAGAAGCAGCCTTATGGTAAAAGATGCTTATGAAGACAAAAGTTGTTGATGGTAGGTAGAAAGAGATAGCGAAGATCTTAACCGAAATATAAGGAACTTTAACGACGGGTTATCCCTAAAAGCAGTAGGACTCCCACCCTTTTTAACCAGGTTTTTTAATCCGGCATTACCATAAGTCTTCTATTAATTTTCGCAACCTCATGAAAAACGTATTCTAAAACCGCTAAAGCCAACCTCCTTACTCTTTATTAAGCTTAAAACAGATAGAAACCAAGGCCACAACATCCATACACAACAGGACAAAGCCATCGGTCTTTAACTATAACCCCTTATCCGGACGCAACTAACACTTCATAGATGGCCCTCTCTGTCTGTTCACTCCGAAAGCCCCTCCATGAAAAAGAGAGGTGAACGAAAACTTGCACTATACCAAAATGGAAGGCGGCTATGTTCTACCGTAAGATGAGAGCTAGAAGCTGCTCCCAGATTGTCAGTAACCTTAACCTATTCTTAGAACTCTCCATGTAATGTCAAACTATAAAAACTATAGAAAATTTTTCAAATTTCGATATAGTTTTGATATAAAGTAGCAACTTCTAAATCTCAGCCGCCTGTGCGCATGTAGCATCGCTTGAAAAAAATCTTCCAGAAGCATTGGAGAATCTTATTACAGAGCACTTAAACGATGTACGCTGTGCCTGTGAGGAGGTTAAATTTAGTAAACCAATCGGTTTATATTTTGGTTACTAATTAGAATACTTGTGAGTAAGATCATAAGCTTTAAAGTCTCTAAGGAGATAAAGAAGAAGTAGGAGAAGCTGAAAGATGTCATTGATTGGCCTGCGGGGCTGAGAGCTTTTGTTGAAGAGAAGATCCGAAAAGCTGAGAGAACGCGTGTCATACGTAAGATACTGGAGGAGAAGCCTCAGGGAGTTCTCCCAAGAGAGGTTTGTCGTAACAGCTATAAGAGAGGATAGAGAAGGTGATTGATGCATCGATTATAGCAAAGCTGATAATGCGTGAAGAAAATTACGTTGAAGCTACCGGGGAGATAGAAGCTGATGAGACACTCAGCCTGGCCATGTTGGAGGTGGCGAATGTAATCCTAAAGTACCATGGGGGCTATCCATGCAAGAGGCGCAGGAGAGATTTGAGGGGTTGAGAGAGCTTTCGGAAACACTCAGAATCCTCGACTTCAAGAAGTTCTTCGAACAAGCATTTGAACTCGCGATAGCGACCAATTTAACAATCTACGGCTCCCTCCACATGGTCAGCTCTAGCAAGCCGGTGACTTCAGATGTCAAGCAAGTCGGCATCGCCAATCAATATGGAAGAAAAGTAGTGTTAATCTAGAAGCCCCTCTAGGCATAGTCCAGCTATCCTAAAAGCTCTTCACGCAACACAAACTATAAAGATAGTAGATGCATGAAATGCTTATCCCGACACTATGTAGATGCTCGTGGTTAAACTGGGAATATAATGGTTTAGATAATGATTAATGAATACTTTCTAGAATTATTTTAGCAGCTAGCATTGCCGCCTTCCTAACTACTTGAGGGCATCCTAATGGCCCATAAGCTCCTACTTCTACAAACTTTCTTCTATCCTCTTCAACTCTAAGATTAAAGCTTCTTCCAAATAGTTTTTTCTGAATATCATGGCATTTCACGCTTCCAAACTCTTCCCTAAATTCTTCGTACAATCTTATCGATAACTCTATAGTCTTAAGATATCCACCGGATACCGTTGACTCTTCAAGCCTATCCCTCCCATGAACTAGACTTATAGCCATAATCCCGCCTATCAGTGACCCACATACCTCCCCTGCTCTCGCAACTCCACCAGCAAATGCTGTTGCAGCCTTAAACGTTAAGCTGTCTCCAATATTCAAGCTGTCTTGTATAGCTTTTAATACACATTGAGAACAACCATGATATGTAAGCTCATAATAGTAAGCTAAATCTCCTATCTTCTTAATTACTTCCTCAATGTTCATACAAATCCTTAGATTTTAGAGTTGATAACTAATTGATAAATTTAACCTATAGATGGAGTCGAAAAACTACTTCTATCTATCATGTAGAGTTTATCGACTATGATAACTTCGGTGATTCTGAGCCGGGAAGACTGTTCGGAAAGGAGGTTCTGAACTAGGTTCTTAGGCTTTTCTTTTTCATGTCTATAGTATTAGATGAGACTATAGTTAAGATGCATGGTTTTAGAGCTTTACGGACGGTCTGCTAGGAGACATTCGCGAGAGGTTTGGTAGGAGGAATATTGTTGAGAAGTTCTCACGATACATAAAACAGGGAACTAGGAGGTTCTATAATAATATAGAGTGAATAATATAGAGTGTTGGAGTGTTAAGCCGATAGAGGGCTATGCATAAACTATAACAACGACTAGAAATCTAGAGATAACAACAAAGAATAAAGAAAGAGCATTACTCGGCTGCAGAATTAGATGCTGAAGATCTTTCTTGGCTCTGTTTTTGTTACTTAACCTAACTTATAAATTTTCACATAGTTATCTTCATAGACTAAAGTGAAGGGAGTTATCACTTCTTCATAGCCAGGTGGCTTGTTCCAGAGAGTATAGAGCGTTGTACGTTTTGCCTTCTGGGTAAGATTTCCATTGATAATGTATTCGTCTGGGTTGATCCCCCCAAGTTGCTGTCCGATTTTCAGCATCACTTTCAGCTCCCCCAAGTAATTGGAGGTAATGAAGACGTATTGGGCGTTGCATTTTTCTACTTCCTCTCTTAGTTCTCCGAAGGACTCAGTTAGAAATGCGTGAGTTACTGATATTATCTTCTCATGTGGAGAGAAAGCTCCGTTGATATTTTCGTCCCACCCGCCAACAACACTCCATAAGATCTCCTTTGAAGGTGAAAAGACAAAAACATCCCTTTTTGCGTATCCCATTATCTCATGACCGTAATCCCACCAACCGAAGAACTTGGCAGTTTCAGGTGTGTTTGCTTTAATCCATTCTAAGGCATCTTCATGCTCACGAAAGTAAGTTCCTCTGTAGGTTTTCCCCTCCTTCACATACTGTATTTCGTTACCAATAATTTCTGGCTCAGATGGAAGAATGAAAAATGAATCTGGAACTTCTTTGTTTATTTCGTAGCTCTTTATGATTGTGTATACTTTGTAGGTATTTGTTTTCCCGATATTAAGAATATACTTGCTCTCCAACTCCACACCCTCGACTACGCACATGTCCATGGAAAAGCTATTTATCATGGCTGCATACTTATCTGGCTCCTTGACGGAAGACAGACCACTTATAGCGAGGATAAAGTATTTTTCTTCTCTTGAGAGTTTTGATATATCAACCTCAATGCTCAATTGGTTACATGTTCTTCCACTAATGGTTTCCTGTTTTTCACTAGTAGTTCTTCCAGCAGGCTTAGCAAAGACCAAAGCACCCTTTCTATACATGTTTTCGATCATCCTCAAGGAGGTCTCAGTACTTAGAGAAATGAAAGTTTCTACTCTATTACATTGCCATTTCCTCTCTATATTAGGGCATACGTAAACCTTATCATCAAAGAAATATGTTCTTACGTTAGCGGTCTTGTCCCCCATCTTTACGATAGATTCGTCGAATCTATTGTTCCCCTTCCTATAAGCCTTCCCGCTGACTTCAGCCGTTATAGTATCTGAATTAGAAGTTATAGTAAAGATCGATTCATATTCTAGTTCAATTGATTGTATTCTCTTCAGACTAGTAAGGTGCTGCTCAAATATAGGACTCTTTGTATTTTCAGGTCGAGGAACCGGCATGAGTTGGAAAAATAAGAAACCAACTATACCAACTAAGATTATGATTATAATGACATAAAGTAGCCTCTTATTTTTCACAGCTTTCAACCAATTAGTAATTTCGACTCTTAGATATATCTTTTTTCACACAGATTCGAAACCTTAAATAATGATTTTACCTAAGAGCAAAAGATATGCTAAAGAAAAAGAAGAAAAAATAGATTGATGAAAACCTTCCTCTCCTGATTGTTTCTATACTTTCTGAAAATGTGGAATCTCTCATACATCTATAAACTAATCTTCTTAAGATCTTAATATTAAAAGAGGTTGCCGTAGATTTGATGAATCAAGATATCTATTCGGGGCTCCTCAAAGCATCCTTCCAGCTTCTGGAGATTTATGTCACAGAGCTTTTACCGCCTAGCAGGTGCCCTTCAATATCGCGTCTCATCATCTCCTAAGCCTTAACACTATTGAGGTTTCTATCTGCCTTTCAGGGATATTCCAGTATGTTCGGAGAAGCTTATCCCTTTCTTCAGGCGGCACGAGTTTGAAACCATGCTTCTCGTAGAAACGGATAGCCCAAGTTGCACTCGCCCATGTTCCCACTAGAATCTCGGAAGTTTCAGCTAAGCCTATTAAATGTTCTAGTAGCTTCCCACCGATCCCCCTTCTCTGATGTTCTGAGAGTACGTAAGCATGCCGGATCAACGTAACATCCTTGACAGGCTGGATGCCCATTACTCCGAGTAGAACATCACCCTCAAACCAACCATAGAATACGACGCCTGCGTCAACCTCATGCCTCAACTCCTCACTTGACATGTAGGGTTCTTTCCATAAATCGTCTGGAATCACGCCTTTGTAAGCCTGCGCAGCGTCGTTGACAACTTTCAGTATAGAGTCAAAGTCAGAAGATGATAACTTGCGAATCACCATTTATGTATCCTCATCATCTTCGAGTCCGCCAAGTTTTACTTAATGTTTTCTCTTTACGTTTACCGTTTAGTTCTACTTCAGCTCAGCCTTTCCCCGCATCTCATGAGATTATCAACTTATCAGTTATTAGCCTATGCTCGTACTAGCAAGTACTTAGAGATGGGATAATATTAATGTAAGCATATACCGCCCTTACATATTATTTAGTGATAGAAGAATATTCCCTGGATGGAGGTTCGATTATTTATTGGGACTTGTTGCGATCTAAGACGTATACTCTTAGATTTAGCTTAATGTAGTCACGTATCCTCTTAGGAAAGCTAAACTGTAGATGCCGGGTTTCCTCTAATGCGACAAGCCCCCTGAAGTAATTATCCTATTACAATATTTAATAGGAAATCTTGATCGGAAAGAGGCTCGAGGGATATCCCTTACTAGATAACAAGCCTACAAAATCAATCATACAGTACATAAGAGGGAACTTGTAATCAACTATCTACAGAAGTCTCTATCCATTTAATGAATTCGTTTACTATCTTTTCAGTTATATCCCTCGCTGCTTGGTAGAGGAGTTCTTTCTTAATCTCTAGGTACCGGTGTATGAGTATGTTTCTCAAACCTGCGAGTTTTGCTATGTCTTCAGCTAGGTCTCCAGCCATCTTCTTCGCTTCAGCTAGTTTTCTGGGATATTCACCATAACTTTCAACGAATCCCAATGAATAGACTGAGACTAGGTGTCTACATATATCGAGCATAGCCTCTATAATTCTGTGCATAGCCCTCTCCAAGGCTAATGTATCTTTATAGTCTAGTTCTTCTATCTTCTTAGTTAGGATCTCGTCCTTAATGAATGCTGTGTTTTTCCTGATTTCTTCAACTCTTGATATTATTACTGCCTTGTCAAGTTTAGGGTCTAATGCTGCCCATTGCCTAAATTCTATCAGAGCATCTGGTGTCCGCCAATCTTTTCTCAGAAGTAGTTCAAATGCTCTAGGCCCTGCTTTAACAATAATGCCCTCCTTGAGTATTCTTGAAAGCATTATCGGGCTTATCTGGTCTAGGATTATAACATCTACATTTTCTTCATTAATGCGTAGAGTCCTTGCAATCTGGGTAATAATAGATCCCATTTCTAAGAGATCTTCTTTCTTAAGTTTGAGAGCAACGTCAACGTCGTGAAAACTAATCTCATCTCTAGCTATAGAGCCAAATAGTATAGCTATCTCAACATTTTCAAGCTTTTCAAATAACTTCTTCAGCCTAGGCAGCACATAACTAAGTGTGATCTTACTCTTAGCTACCCCCCTTAGGTTCTTCAAGGCCTTTTCTCTAGGTCTTCTTTTAAACACTGAATTCACCGACCTACAAAAATAGATTGATGAATCTTCAATATGACGTATGCTTTCTTAGAGGACACGTTGCTAATGATAATAGTGTTCTTGCCTTCTTCCATGACTCTAACCCACTATTTAGACGATAGATGCTTTAGATAAGTCTTCCAATTCTTTAGTAAGTAATGTCTGAACAGTTTCGTAAGTATCTTTTAAATGCTGCAAGTATAAGGGTTAGCTAGTTCCTGTCAACTTTTACTTCCTTTAATAGAGTGCCCTTTGAACGTAATTTAACTCATGTCGGTCAGTATAGCTATTGATGTTTTGAGGAAAGGAATTGCTAGGCTTATATGAATTGTTAACTTAAAACTTAGAGTATGCTATAAAATTATTGAGGTCTCCAGCCCTCTATATAAATTTAGGAGAAGGGATATTTTCAATGGTAACTTGAGGTTGCAGAAAAGTTGTAGTAGATGTAAGACTTACAATCTCTCACAACCTATAGTCTGGCTCTATAAGGTTAGAACACTTAATAGAGGTCTTGCCGAATGTAGGGCTGCTATCTTGACAATTTCTCTAGCGTCTCCTTTAGTAGTTTCATTGTCTCGTTTAGCACCTCTCTCGTTTCTCTAGATTCTTTTACAAGTGTTTCCAGTATTGTTGTTAGCTTCTCCGATATCCCTCCGTACTTCTCCATAATCATCTTAAAGTTTTCATCAGTCCTCCTAGCAAACTCTCTAAACTCATTTACAAAGCTCCTAAACTCTTCTCTATAGTCTCTGAATTCTTTCCATTAGTCTATGAATATTGATTGTATTGCTCCGAAGCCTTCCTAGAGCTCTTCATGCGATGGGGAAGGCTTAATCGTAAAGTATTTTATAGCTGGTCTAGGCTTAACCTCTTTAATATTGATGGATTTTACGTATGCTGGTTGTGGAGGAGACTTCATCGTCTCGATGAATCTCTCTAAGACTGCTTCATCTCCTTGAGTGAAGATCGTTACAGAGCCGTCCCTCTCATTCTTAACGTATCCTGATAAGCCTAGTTCCTGTGCAGTATCCAGAATGAATCTTCTATAGCCAACCTTCTGAACCCTACCATAAACCCTAGCCTGGATAGCCTTCAATATCAAGCATGCAGATAAGAGTCTGCGCTTGTAAAGCTTTCCTAATGATTCGATCCACTTCTTCAACCCATTACCTAGAGGATCTAAAACTACTATAAATTGACTACTATAAATTGAAAAAGATAAGTAAAAAATTGACATGATCTATACGTCATGTATCAGTGAAAATTATGAAGGTAGAGAAACTAAGAAGCTGATATTAGAGGAGAGATATACTAGAGAGCGAATAGCGAGGATGAGTGAATGGTTTGCTAAAATAGATGAAAGGTTTACCAAGATAGATGATAGGCTTGAGGCTTTACTTAAAGCGCTCGACGCACATGTCAAGGCCTCGACGACCCATCATCAAGAGATTATAAGAAAATCAACAGAACACTAAGCCCACCCGCATCACAACACTATCCAATCCTTTGCAAAGACCTTGTTAACTTTACTTAATTTTTTCTTTTTTATGTCTATGATGCAGTTTCTGTTTTTGCTCTCCCATGTATATTTTGACTATTTCCTCAATAGAATATCAAGCTTGAGCAAACTCAATGACCTCCCATTAATTGAGAAGGCCCTATACAATCATGCTGCACATTGCTAGTCTAGGAGATTCTATAGTAATGTAGGTGTAGTTGGCGGATTAAGTTAAATGAAGACTACGTGTCGATTATAGCAAAGACTAGAAAACCATTCATAACAATAGAAACTGAGCCGGGGTATTACCAGTCTAAGTATGGTGCGAAAGGTTTATATTCCCAAGAGACCCCCACTCAAGATCAAACAGGGGAAAGAACAGGTTGCGAAATTTAAATAGTGTTCGCGTATTAATTTTCATCCTGATTCCAATCTTCGTTCTTTCGCAGGTTGCTTTCTTTGCGGTAGTTAAGGCGCAGGGAGAGCCTGGCGTCGGCGGATATGAGAAGGGATCGCTGAAAGTGGAGTTAATTACGATGTTCGAGTTGACAGACGAGATATACCGCGACCCCGATAGGGTCTATATCCAACAGACCGGGGATGGAGGCTTTATTGTTGGGGGAGATACATATATAAACACAGGTGGCAGGTCGGACGACGACATTTACTTAGCAAAATATAGCTCAGGGGGAAAATGGAGTGGAGCTCGACTTTCGGTCGAGCCTTTGTGTCGGAGCGTACTGGAGAGACTGATTATTCGTCAGAAAATTTAAGATCCTTACAGCAGACGAGTGATGGAGGATACATATTGGTCGGCGCAACACAATTTATAGATAGTCTCCAAATTTACGTTGTGAAAGTGGACAAAGAAGGAAACGAGGAATGGAGCAGGTTAGTGGGGAGCGAAGACTATAGGCATGAACCTTACTATGTTCAACAGACAAGCGACGGAGGATACATAGTAGCTGGGTCTGCATACTCAATGGAGTCCGGTCATTCTGTTTATCTCGTAAAGATTGATGGGCGTGGAAACGAGGAATGGAGTAAGACGCTTGGACAAGGAGTGGCAAGAGCGGTCCAGCAGACGAGTGACGGAGGATACATAGTAGCCGGATATGCTGGATATAACCCTGATAATTTCGATATTTACGTTGCGAAGACCGATAAAGGGGGAGATATAAGTTGGGTCAGGACTTTTGGAGGAAAATACAGTGAGCAAGCTTATTCTGTTCAGGAGACAAGTGATGGGGGATACATAGTAGCCGGATATACATGGTCGTTTGGAGTCGGTGATGAAGATGTTTACCTCATAAAGATTGATATAAATGGAAACATGGAGTGGAGCTGGACTTTTGGTTCTGAAAAAATTGATTCAGCAGATTTGGTCAAACAGACGAGCGATGGAGGATACGTAGTGGTGGGGATTACGGAAGAACGAAATGGGACAGAGTGGGATGGCTACATTATAAAGACCGACAAAGATGGTAGGATGGAGTGGGGCGAGCCGTAGGTGTTCCAGATGTTCATGAAAACGCTATGAGATATCTACTGTCAGAGACGAGCGATGGAGGCTATGTTTTCGCACTATATATTCTCCAGCCGTATATTCCACCCAGTATTTACATTGCCAAATATAAGCCGGCAGCTCCTATCACCTCATCCACTACAATCTCAACGACTTCTTCAACGCCGTCTGAGACAACTTCCGGAAACTTCAAGGTTAGCAGTCTTTCCATAAAGCCCACCGTTGCCGAGGAGGGAGAACAGGTTCGGATCTCCGTCGTAGTAACAAATATGGGCAGTGTCGAGGGCACCTATACCGTGGTCCTAAAGATAAATGGTGAAACTCTCTCAACGAAGGACGTGACGCTTAAAGCGGGCGAGTCATATACTGTAAGCTGGGTCACCAGCCCTTCCTTGACTCCGGGAACCTATAACGTTGAGGTAAACGGTTTGACTGGAAGCTTCACCATAACAAAACGATCTGAAACAACTGAGAGAGACTTAAGAATTTCTATATATGCTTCCCCCTCATATCTCGAGATCGGCGAGTCCACCATTATAAGAGGCTCAGCTCTTACGACCGAGGGAAAGGCAGCAGTCACTATTCAGTACAGGTGGGAAGGCGGGCCCTGGAACACTCTCACGCAAGTCTCAACCAATCCCGACGGGTCATACTCATACTCCTGGACCCCCGATCAACCTGGGATATACGAGCTTAGAGCTTTGCTCGAGTCTGGTGGCAGATATGATGCCTACATCAGCGAAACCATAACCGTAAGGGTGGAGGAACCTAGGGAGGAACCATCTTGGCCATGCGTTATAATGACCGCTGCCTATGGAAGTCCCTTATCTGAAGAAGTAGCTTTCGTTCGCCACGTAAGAGATGACTTAATAGGCTCAACATGGATCGGGCGCCAGCTGGTAGATGCATGGAACGCCTTCTATTATGCATGGTCTCCCTGGTTAGCCCGAGCCATAGCCCCGTCAGAAACCGCCAAGACTTTAACTAGAGCTCTATTGACCCCTCTCATCTACTCTATGTATCCTATCTCAATACAATATCAATACCTGGCACGGATCAACGCAGATCTCGCCGCTGTAACCGCCTTCATGACGGCCGCAGCTATAGCAACCAACATATATATAACACTACCCGCATTAACTACAATGAAAATAGCAAAAATCGTAAAAAAGAAACTGCATAATTGCCGAGGGGAAAACCGTCTACACTCTTAATCAGGAGTTTTTGATAAGTGTAAGGTTGATCCTTCAGCTTGCCTGACTCTATCTTATACTGGTAGACCTCCTAACAACATTCATATGCAAAGCGTAAGCAGCTAGGCTTCTAACATAGATTAGATGCGCCGAAGGTAATACGTGAAGCTTTCTCCAAGCGCAACAAATATATAGCGACTACGTAGTTAAACGAACGCATAGCAGGTGCGTGCTTGAGTGGCAAGAGAGATTTTTTGTCCGAACTGCAAGGCTAGGATTGAAGTGGGTGCGAGATTTTGCCCAAACTGTGGAGTGAAGATAGATAGGTCTGAGACTCTGCCGATACATGAATCGACTTCCGTGGTACCTGAAGCAGGTCTTCCTCAAGGATTAGGATGGGATTTCGATATTCCTTTTTTCAACCGTTTTTTGGCTTTAGATTTATTCAAAGCAGTAGGGATAGCAAGCCTTGTGATCCTGATCATTCTGCTCTGGGCTGTTTATTCCGGCCCATCAATGGGAGGCTACGATCAAAGCTGGGTGTATGCTCTGGGTTTGGTAGGACTGGTTGCTTTCTTTGTCATTATTGTTCTCTTGGTTGTCTATCGAAGTCGATACGAGTTCATTTCAGGATTGACAGCAGAGGAGTAAGCTTGACAACACGCAAGGGAACAAGAAAAAAGAATGCGGTCATAAATGGGTTATTGTTCTTTCTGGGGCTTTTCTCTGGAAAACCGGGGGCTGTAGGGATGGCCATACTCGGTGAGTCCCAGCAAGCCTGGAGTATGAGTTGGAAGGATGTCCGTGAAGTCAAAGTTTACCCAAAGCAGCGTGTAGTCATGCTTAAAAGTTTATGGAGAAAATTGCCTATTTATTGTACACCAGAAAACTATGAAACTGTTGTTAAAATGTGTTACTCCTTATATCGTCAAGCCAAGCCAAAAAGATGATTTGCTTTATTCCAGTTCTCACAAAGACCCTCATAAGAAGGACCCTCTAGCTCAAACTTAGAAGTCAAAGATAGAGCCGGGCGCTGTGCAACCGTTAAACCCATGGATACTAATCATCATCTATTTCTGCTACGAACACTGTTAGATAAAATGAGCTATCTTCTCATCCTTGAAAATGCAAAAATGCAAGCTAGTATTAGACAGAGATGTTGTAGCAGTGTTAAATATTCAGATGCGGGGAGAGGGGTCCCCCAAAGAGCCCTAAATGAAATAATCGAGAGAGAAGAGCTAAGTAGAGATAACGATTCACCACTTATCCCTACTTAGCTCAGAACCCTAATAGTTAGTAAATAGAATAATTCTAGAAGTGGAAGGTTCCATGTCGGAAGATGGGATGATTTTGAAAAATGAAGAAGCATCAAATCATATGATTCCGCTGCACCACCAATTACAAGAGCTGAGGCTTTAAGAAAATTTGGTGTAGAGCATCTTCTCGTTGAACATCCAAATTATGGAGAGAGAAAGCAGGCTCATATATCTTCGGAAGCGGATCATCAAAAAGAAGTGTCCTGTCAATGAACTCAGCTATAGCCAGTGCGCGTTCAACCTCAACTTCGCCCAAGCTTTCCTCCAGCTTTACCATCGTCCACCCTTCTCGCCTCTATCCAAACTGTGGAGCTCAGGTCGCTCTGAGCTCCTGTCCTTGTTCAAACTGGGAAATAAGTTACCTCAGTAGCTCCAATATGGATTTGAAAAACAAAAATTAACATAGATGAGTTCAGTATGATTTTTACCGATCTATGAGATTCAACCGGGGCGTGTCCAACCGTTACTTAGTGCTTTGCCTCTCTTCTATTTATGCTTTGTAGGTGGGATGTGAGGGCTTATGATATTGGGCTCCTGTTGGCTATCTTGGATTACGTCTTAGACTTAATGGGTTTTGACTCGAGGTTTGGGGGGTGTAGGTTTGGGAGGCC
>Ga0080004_1215083_pt1 | contig 36314 bp, 32 predicted proteins | sample WasSprMetagenome_FD_69207 | JGI IMG/M metagenome (GOLD analysis project Ga0080004, IMG submission 69207) | Sulfidic aquatic microbial communities from Washburn Spring, Yellowstone National Park, USA - WS (SPADES assembly) (version 2) | ecosystem: Environmental > Aquatic > Thermal springs > Hot...
GTATACCACTGAAAAAGCTATGCCAATCCCCACAAAGGCATTTGATAAGACTATGCTTAGAGGTGGCTTGAGGAACAGGTAGATAAAGGCATTTATAAGAAATATCGAGCTCCACACAAACGCAATTCTGTTGTTTATAGATATGAACAGCTTATCTCTCCAATAAACCTCGGGATAATCTCTCTTAGACACTTGAAATGCGAATGGCTGTTTAATGGCAATAGAGGTGACAGCAATTATAAAGAGGGCTAGGTAACTAAGAAAACCACTTCTCTCAATAAACACATTCAGGCCAAAAACAAGCACACCCATGAATGCAACAACGAAATACAGTGCTGTGGCTATACACATCAAGCCAAGTCCTCTCCTAAACAACTCAATAAAAACAATAGCAAGTGAAGACACAAGAGCTAGCACAACCCCTAAAACGACATTAAATCCCGTCAAAACCCAGTAGAGAATCCATGGAACAAAAGATGCCAGTATATAGAGCTGGCCAGGAACTCTCTTCTTACCACTACCTAAACACATAAATCAACAACATTAATAGCAATTAGGAAGTACACAGCTTAGAAAGTATAAAAACCTTATGAAAGCATAGCTCAGACCATGTGCAAAAACTTTGTATTCTTTAGATAGCCAGCGGAGAGTATAGAGAAGATGTTCTCAGAGATTGTTACAGACCTTGGAGTTATATGAACCGGTTAAACCATGCCTTCTGCAACTACTTCTATTCCTAGAGCATTAGCTATGGCATTTGATCTTCTAATGATTTCGCTGTCAAATGTAACAAACTTCTTGCACCCAATAGTGCTTGCTGTTACTATGTGGAGCAAGTCGAGAGTTCTAAGTCCTAGTTGCTGTGCATAAGTAAGGGCCTTTCTCAAAACAGTGTTAAAATCCGTGTCAATAATTCTTGCCTAATAACGTCGATAGAGTAGAGTGCTAGTGCAGGGGGCTTCTCTAAACCTGCTTGTGAGTAAACAGATGCAAGTTCAACTAGTGTTAGCATAGATGTTGCTCTATCCTTAGGAAGCTTGTTAACTAGTCTCAGAGCTTTCTCATGATTAGGATCCTTCTCATCAACAAAAGATATAATAACATCTGTGTCAATGCATGTCATTACTGTGCCCTATCCTCTTCAAGAAGCTTATTCAAATTGCCATGCCTTAAAACAAAGTTTTGTTTCTTCAACTCTTCAACATTTCTATACATGTTTTCCCAGAGCTCAACCTCCTTCAAACCCCTCTCAATCATGATATTAAATGCGTGGCTTTTGCTTTTTGCAAGACCAAGTTTAATCATTTTATCAGCTAACTCAACAAGTTCTTTACGAACCTTTATAGAGACAGTCACACTCAACAAAATCACTTAGGTATGTATAGATATACCTTGGTAAAAGAACAAAAAGCTTTGTGTAAGTAGTGTAGGGCTGTTTTAATAAATACATTGAAGTTGTGATTTCTTTTCATAGCTAAGTGCTTGTAGTGAAGCTTTATATGCAAATTGTTTTGCTTATTTCTTCTGGGTAGTGTATTACACCTTCTTTCTTTAGTTTACATATTTCTTCATTTGTGTATCCAAGTTCTTTTAGTATTTCTACTGTGTGTTCCCCTAGTAGTGGTGGGTGTTGGGTGTTTGTATGCTTCTTATTATTTATGTATACAGGTGATGCTAGGTGTGGTATTTCACCGAGTTTGGGGTGTTTAATTTTGATTACAATGTTGGCTGATTTGACGTAGGGGTCTTCAAAAACTTCATTAATTTCGTATACCGGGGCTGCAGGCACACTGTATTCCTCTAGTAATTTTAACCAGTATTCTCTACTGTTTGTTGCAAAGATTTCCTGAAGCATCTTCACCAACACATCTCTATTTGCAACTCTATCAGGATTGGTTCTAAACCTAGGGTCGTTAGCCAAGTCCTCTCTTCCAAGGGCTTTGCACAGGGCTTGCCAAAGCCTATCATTTGCTGCTGCAACAATAAACCACCTCCCTTCTTTATCCTGAAAAGCCTGGTAGGGAACAAATGATGGGTGTGCATGTCCCATTCTCTTAACCTTCTTACCTGTGAGTAGGTAGAACATTGGGATGTAGCACATTGAGAATATTGCTACATCGTATAGAGGAACCTCTATCTTTATAGGCTTTGCATTAGCATAGAGAGCTGCTAAGGCATATATAACTGCCATCATACCTGTATAGACATCAAATAAGGCAAAACTCACTCTAATAGGAGGCCTATTCTCCTCACCTGTGGTACTCATAAGTCCTGACATACCCTGTATAACTATGTCATATGCGGGTTTGTGCTCATAGGTACTCCCACTCTTAAACCCCTTAATACTCACATATATTATCTGCGGATTCACCTTAACAATAGCCTCATAATCAACACCAAGCTTTTCAGCAACACCAGGCCTAAAGTTCTCCAAGAGAATGTGAGAGTTTTTAGCAAGTTCATAAACTATTCTACGGCCCCTCTCATCCCTCAAATTCACAGCAATACTCCTCCTACCCCTGTTTACAGACATAAAGTAAGCACTCTCACCACCAACAAAAGGAGCCCAAGTTCTCGTCTCATCACCATGAAGAGCCTCTACCTTAACAACCTCAGCACCAAGATCAGAAAAAATCATTGATGCAAACGGTCCTGCTAAAGTATGACTTAAATCAAGCACCCTAATACCCTGAAGCAGCATATTGCAACCCCCTCAAATACCCCAACCTGCTGAACTTAATGCTAAGTAAAGTAATAAGCTTTATTCACATTAGCAACAGTTAGAATGCCTCTAAACCCAAACACATGCTTAGGTATTCTTAAAAGCGCTCTATACTCACACAAGTTTTTAATACTTTTTTAATACTTTAGCTATGCTGTTAAAAAGTTCACAAGGTTTAGCAGCTTATGGTGGAGAGGTTTAGGAGCTCTTTTAGTGTCTTGCTGGCAACAACTATAGCTTCTTTTCTCACATCCTTTACAACTTCATCTATAACCATTGCCTTGCCCACCATGGCTACAGAGTTCCGTGTTTCTCTTGCTGATGTTAATTGGGTTGCCAACATATTTCTGCTTGCAGTAGCCTCCACGGTTCTTGTAGTTGGCAGGGTTAGTGATTGGCTTGGTAGAGAGAGGGTGTTTACTTTAGGCACAGCATTGTTTGCAGTAGCGTCAGTAGCTATAGTGCTGTCCAGTAGCTATGAGCTTGTGCTCGCATTTCGGTTTCTACAAGGCGTAGCCTCCTCTATGATTACTGGAACAGCTGTTGCTATTCTAAGCGATGCCCTCCCAAGGGAGAGGAGGGGCATGGGCATAGGTATAAACGTTACAGCTGTTTACCTAGGGCTTAGCCTAGGGCCCCTGGCAGGGGGCTACATGACTGCTTACCTCGGCTGGCGCTCCATATTTATACTCAAAACAGCTATAGCTTTGCTAAGCCTTGCAATAGCAGCTCTGTACCTGGGAATGGGGAGAGGCTTTGCGCCAAGGCCAAGCATGTTCACAGCACTGCTAGAGGCAATAGCAGTGGTGCTGGTGATATACGGCACCTCAGCCATTGGCACTCTACACGGGCTTTTAACAGCTGTTTCTGGCTGGGCTCTTCTCATCACATGGCTCTTCATAGAGTACAGAAAGCCTCAGCTACTCCACACCTCAATGTTTAGAAGAGGCTTTCTATCAGCAAATACAGCAGCACTTCTCAACTACAGTGCTACCTATGCACTAACAATACTGCTCAGCACATACCTTCAAAAAATCCGCAACTTCACACCCAGCGAAGCTGGCTTAATTCTAACAGCACAGCCAGTAGCACAAGCAATGCTATCACCAGTAGGCGGCATGCTGGCAGACCGCTACAACCCATCAGCTCTAGCCTCCATAGGCATGGCAGTAATAGCAGTGGGCATCACAAGCCTCACTCCAATAAGCAGAGAGACCATGGTAACACACATAATCTACTCACTAGTACTGCTAGGCATAGGCTTTGCATTCTTCGCATCACCAAACGCAACAGCAATAATGAATATGAGCCCTAGAGAAGCCTATGGAACAGCAACATCCCTACTAGCCACAATGAGATCCCTAGGGCAAGCCCTTAGCACATCAATAATCACAGCTGTAATGAACATGCAAAAAGACTTGCTAACAGCAATAAAAACATCACTAACAATATACATAGCCCTAAGCATTGCAGGAGTAGTACTATCACTAATGGCAAAGCAGAGCACGGAGCACAGCAAATCATGATACCCACAACCATAACACAAACTTTCTACCCAAAGTTTCTATTTCAATATCAGTATTGTTATTAAACATGGTGAAAAAGCTATTCAAAAACAATGCCTGCAATTATGAGCTGGCAAAGTCAGAAGATCAGAGTCTGCTAGCTAGCTTCCTTGTTGAGCATCTACATGCCGTTACACATGTGTGAGGGTTTAAGCATGTATGTAGAGAATTATCTGAGTGTGTTTTCTCTGCTAAGTAAAAGCATGTTAAAGCTCTTCCACCATGTTTTTTACATAGTTAGCAACTTCTGTTAGCAAGCCCCGTGGCTCGAATAGGTCTATTGTGAAGTATGCTATGGGTGTGGGAAGCCCTTGTAGAAATGGCTTCATTCTCTCATCAGCTACTATTATGAGGTTTTTAATCACTTGGCATATTTCGCGAATTTTTGAAGCTTTTCTTACCCCATACTCTCTATTCCAGTAGTTTACAATCTCTATGTAAATCTTCTTACCCGCCTCTTCAACCTCTAGGTCCGGTATGTACACAAGGTCCTTAACCTCTACAGGCTTAACAACTATGGAAACGTTTAGTTTGAGAAGCTTTAGCCTTCTATAGACATGGGTATCGGCACGAGTATCAAAAACTGGTGTGGGAGCGTTTACCCGTTCTACAGGTAGCAACGGCTTTAAGTCACTGGATAAGAGCCTTATATGCATGTTAGAAAACTTTGTCCCTATAAGGACATCAACACGCCAATTATCTTTGCAGCTGTATAGCCTTGGAAGAACTGTTAGTAGTACGTGGGATAGTGCAAGCCCATACTCATCAGATGGCTTGTTAAGGAGCAGCCTAGGACCATCAATATTAATTCTATAGCAATCGCCAGTTCTTCTAATATCATATACACCTCCATAATACTTCAAGCCTCTCCCGAGAATCATGAGTGTTTCTGCTAATGCGCAGTTTTTGTGAAGAGTTATGTGTAGAGAGGTGCTGTTAATGAGAAGAGAGTTCAGAGTCCTAATGTTATACTCCTCAACAATCTTCTTCACACTGGGCTCTTCAACCTTCTTAATAAAAGCCATATCTCTATAGGTGCACCACATAGCGGCGTCAGGGTCCAGCTGTATGCCTTCGGCTAGTAAGTACCTTCTAAGGGTCTGCATAACCCTACCCCTATTCTCTGGCGAGGCAAACCCATTATGCACTTTATTAACTACTCTAAACAGCTTTATCCTTATAATCTTTGGATTTATGCCTGAGGGAACCCTATTAACAGCTGTGTAGAACCTGCTCTCCATGACAAGCCTTAGTAGCTTTGCAAGCCCTCTACTCCCAATACTAATCACAAGCTCCCTCCAGTCAATCTCACCAACAGTCTTCCCCTCCGCAGCTCTGTAAAATGATATCAGGGCTTCTACAGCACTTCTATCCCTCTCCACATCCAGATACCTGGGAACATAAACTCCCCTGGATTTAGTCAGCAATATGTCCGCTAAGTCGAACTTCACATTGTGACACCGCTCAACGCCTTTTCCAATCTAGAAAAAGAGCACTTGACTTTGCAAGGCCTAGCAGTAAGCACCTCTATTAAGAGAGCCTCCCTCTTTCTAGGCACAATCATTTGAGCAACCCTCTTAGTGTACTTCTCATCAGGAACAACACCACTCACAACTATTGCTACTGGAGGCTGAGGAGCCTCAATATACTCCTCGAGAAAAGTGCTCGTAGCAAGAATCCTTATAATACCCCCGTTAAACATTTTCATGTAGGCTCTCCTCTCATCATCAGGTATTTCAGGCAGAATTGCAGGTACTATGAGTTTTCTCGAAAACTCTCTCACAAAATCCTCATACCTAGAGAACACCACTATCTGCTCATCACTAAACAGTTCAAGAAGCCTAGCAACAGCTCTAATCTTTTTCTCAAATGCCAATACAACTTCGCGTGCCTTAAGCCTAGCCCTCAGAGCCTCTCTAGCCTTGTCATCCCTAGATGTGAGCTCTAAAAGCATTCTAAGCCTCTTCCTAGACTCCTTTACATTGGGCAAGGCGCTTTTGCAAAACTCTTCATATCTCTTCATAAGCCTTCTCCACTCTTCATACTCCTCATCAGAAAGCCTCACATACACCCTTAGAACCCTGAACCTCGGCACACACCCCTTCTCAAAAAGCTCATTAAGACTTGCATTAAATAGTACAGGCCCTATGAGCCTTGGGTACAGCGCCTGGGGGTTGCTATAGGCATACTGATGAGATGTAAGCCCAAGCCTATAGGGAGCTGTTAAACTTGTTAAAACACTTCTATACATCTTTCTTACAGCAATTTCACACTCATCAGCAATGACAAAGCCGAAAAATGAGGAGAGTTTTGGTATAAGCCTTGCAGCAATGTCGTAAGTCATGATAGTTACTTCGCCAAGCCTCTTCACACCAGCGCCATACACTCCCACAAGCTCTTCAGGTATTTTAAGGGTTTTTACAAGGTCTTTATACCAGTTCTTGACGTGCTCTACAGTTGGCACTAGGATAACTGTTTTTACCCCGAGCTCATGAATAGCCTTAAGCGCTACAAGCCTTCTCCTCTCTGGAACAGGGTGTATAATCACGCCTCGGTAGCCAGACTCTTTCCAAAGCTTGTAAGCATTTTCTAAGCAGCTATCGAGATTTGCTGTGAAGGAGGTTGTAAAGGAGGCTTTGTAGTTTAGATCAAAGCTTAGCTTCACCTTAAGGCCTTGCTCTTCAGCATACTTCAATACAGTGTGCAAATCCTTAGCCTTTGCCACGTAAGCCTTTAAGTGAATGCTGTAAGAAACAATGTCATCACTTATTAAAGGCACTACCATGTTGGCTTTCTGAGGGTGTATTATGAGAATGCCATTGTCAAGCTCTATATATAGGTGAAAAGGCTCTGCACACACCTTTCGCAAGAAGTAAAGTGTTTTTGCAGGTATGTGAAGCCCGAGCTCTTTAGTCAAAAAACTCACTACTTTTTCCAAGCTGTGGTGAGAAACCTTTGCAGGGTTTAGTCTGTAAACCCACGAGCTAGAGAAGCTCTCATAACCTACAATATCCGCTAAAGAGTCTAGCTCTCCAAAAAGCTTTGCATTAGCCTCGCCACCCACCCTGATGTAGAGAACCACAGCTAAGCACCCTTGCTAGCCACAGTATTAAGCAAATGCTCTATAACTTCTCCAACAGATCTAAACCCTAGCCTCATTCTAAGGGCCTCTAGCTTCAAGGCCACGCTCCTTGGCAGCTCCATTATAACAGTTTCAGAAGAGCCGAAGGAAGCCATTTCACTTAGCTTATCTACAGCTTCCCTAAGCCTCTCTTCACTAAACTCAACAGAGTCCAAAACCTCTATACCTGTATCAACAAGGCTCTTCCTAATCTCTGGAGGAGTCTCTTTTCTCGTTATTAACAGCATTTTCCTAGGCTTGTAAGTAGACTTGTAGAGAAGCACTAGCTGATACTCCTTTACCCTCAGCGAGGCACCCTCCTCAACCCTCTTCTCAACCTCAGCCCTCCTAACCCCCATAGCCTCAGCCAGACCCTCAAAAAGCCCATCAATCCACTTAGACCTCCACTCTTCTGCTGTAAGAGGCTTTCTGAAGTAGCCCTTGAGGTCCCTAGCCCTCTTCCACCAATCCTCAAGCTCCTTAAACTCAACAATAGCATCAGGCCTCTTTATAGGTGGACTGCTAGAGAGATCCACTATGTCTAAAACCCTGCCGCTGTAAACCATTAAGTCAGGCCTGAGCGCTGTGTATAGGCTCCACACCTTCTGCAAGTCACTTGTATCCTCCCAGCTCAGAGGCCTTGGAGCTTCTAGGAAAAAGCTTAGGTAGCCCTTGCCAATGTTTAGCATTATGAAGTTTGGCGGTATTACTCCGAGCTTCTGCTTACCACTTCTATCAAAATTAAGATACTTGTTCTCCGGGTAGGCAATGCCATACCCCGATTCGCCGAAGAGCTTCATCATTACTGCAAGAGCCCAGAGCTGGTAACACCCTCTAAGGTTTGTTCTAAGAGATGTTGTTACAGCTTTGAACGCTTTCTCGTAAAACTCTTCAAAACTCATGCTACCTCTCAAAAGATCGTAAGAATAGTTAAACACCTTCTTCTTAAGGTGCTGCAGAGGGTCTGAAATAAAGGAGGAGAGCTCTTTAGGCAAAGTGTAGCCAGAAAGGTTAAGAATTTTTACAACACTATCTAGCGCAGCCCTGGCCTCGGAAATCCACGTGTAGGCAGAGTTCAGCTCACTACCAGCAACACTCTTTACAACACATAGCCTAAACCTTTCAAAAAGCTCTACGCCTGCCACATCAAAAAACCTGGGCACCTTGCTCTGGTCAATTCGAACAAGCTTTCTCAACTCATTAAGCATATCAGCAGGATTGCACTCCATAGAGCATCTCTAAAACAGTGTTGCTAAGAAGGGTAATAAACGCTAAGAAGATGTGAAACGCTATGAAAGCCTGCGCAATGCCCATGCTCAAAGCGCTTTCAACGGCCTTATGCCTACAACCTTCACATTCTTTAGCAAAGGAGTCTTCGCATTGTTTAAAGGCTCTTCACAGGTAATGCTATTTGCCTCTCTATGCCATGGAACTGCTACAACACCTCTTGAAATACTGTCAACAACCCTGGCTCTAAGCACAACCTCGCCACACGGTGTTGACACAAGCACCTTCTCGCCATCTATAATGCCAAGCTCTTCAGCATCAAGCCTATTTACCAAAACTATAGATGCTTCAGAATAGGCTTCGCTATTTAGGCACAGGTAGGTGTTGTAGCACTCACTCAACCTGAAGGTTATAAGCCTAAAGCCCTTAAACCCATCACCAGCAGGTGCACTGGCGCTACTAAACCGTGCTTTACCTGAAGCAGTTGCAAACCCATTGACATATAAAACACTGCTGTTGCACACACCATTGCAAGGCCATGTCAAGCCACTTTCAGATTCCTTTAGCCTCTCTGGTGTAATGCCTCTGTATATTGGCACAGCCTCGTTTATTTCCCTCAGCACCTCTTCCGGCGAGTCATATCTCCTCCAGCCCCTAAGTCCAGCGGCTTCACCAAGCATGGTTAGAAAGAGCCAGTCTGGTACAGCAGAACCTGGGGGGTTGAAGACCTTGAACGACCACATAACCCTCCTCTCAGAGCTTGTGTATGAACCCTCTTTCTCAGCCCACGTAGCCGCGGCAATAATGTAGTCTGCATAGCTAGCAGTTTCACTAAGCCTAGCATCACTTACAACAACAAGTTCTGTGTTTCTCAAAGCCTTTGCAACAAGCTCTGAGTTTGGATAGCTTAGTAGCGGGTTTTCGCCTACTATAAAAAGAGCCCTTATCTTCCCCCTGCTGGCGGACTCAATAATTTCAATAGCTGTAAGCCCCGGTTCTGCTGAAAGCTCGTCAGAATTCCACAGCCTCTCTAGCCTCCTCCTAGCCTCCTCATCACCAACCCTCAAGTAGCCTGGCAGGAACTCTGGAAGCGCCCCCATGTCACAAGCTCCCTGAACATTGTTTTGCCCTCTAACAGGGTAAAGCCCGCAGCCCTTCTTACCAATGTAGCCTAGGAGAAGCGCAAGGTTCACAATAGCTTCTACAGTTCTCTCCGCTAGTAGCTGCTGTGTCACACCCATACCCCACAGAATTGAGCCACTACCAGCTAGCGCAAAGCTTTCAGCAACACTGGCTATGGTGCTCCACGGAATGTTCAAAAGCTCTTCACAAGACGCAGGAGTGTAGGGCTCGAGGCTCTTCACAAACTCCTCAAAACCCTCAGTCCTCTTCTCAATAAACCCCCTGTTGTAAAGACCCTTTAGCACTATGGCTTTCGCCATGCAGTTAAGAAGTGCGTAGTCTAAGCCAGGTCTCCACAGCCTTATAAAAACATCAGCTATTCTAGCTGTTTCACTCTCCCTAACATCAATAACTATGAGCTGAGCACCTCTTCCCCTAGCCCGCATGAGTAGTGAGGCTAGTGGGGGGTGTGACACTACAGGATTGTAGCCTATAACAAGAATTGCTCTAGAGTACACAAGGTCTTCAAATGGATTTGTCTGCGCACCAAACCCCAGAGCCTTTGTCAAAACCTTAGCGCTGACCGCATGGCAAAGCCTAGCACTGTTATCTATGTTGTTACTACCAACAAGCCTTGCAAACTTCTGCAACAGGTAGTTCTCCTCATTAGAACACTTAGAGCAGCCTAGAAAAGCAACAGAATCGCCTCCATAGACCTTCAGAACCTTCCTCAGCTCAGAAGCTATAGAGAGAATAACAGTACTCCAAGAGGCTTCAGAAAAACGCCTTCCAATTCTCACAAGTGGTGCAAAAACCCTGTCCTTATTTAGAAGTGTGCTTAGAGAAGCACCTTTTGCACAGCCACTACCAGAAACAAAACCAGTTTCCTTATCTATGTAAATATAGCAGCCAAAGCCGCAGAAATGGCAGGCGATTCTCAGTAGGCTCACTTAGTGTCTCACCCCGCACTCTAAGACGCAAGGCAAGTTTTAACCACCTCATTTACATAGATTATGTAGATTTGTTAAAGAGCTTACCCAAGCTATTTACAAGGTTATGAAAAGCTTAAGAGGTAATGCTGAAGAAAGCAGATATCCTAGCTACGGAATACTTGTAGTAGGACATGATGAACCCTTCATGCACTGAGTTGTGATGATTGCTGGGAAGCCTGATGAGAAGAGCTGTTTTCGAGAATAGATATAGAGACTATGTAGAGACTATACGCTCTTACAATGCTATTGCCAAAGGCTACAGGTTTTGGAGAGCGAGGCCGTGGCCTATAACGAGAGTTGTTAAGGGAAGGGCTGTGCTAGACGCTGGCTCAGGGCCGTGTATAAATGGTGTTGAGGTTGCTTTGAGAAACAGTGGCTATGTTGTGTGTCTAGACATGTCAAAGTCCATGGCATACACAGCTAGAGAAGTTCTGGAGAAGAGAAGGGTCTTGGGAGACGCTGTTGTCGGAGACGCGACAAGCATGCCCATTAGAAGCAGCTCACTAGATGCTGTAATAGCCATAGCGCTTGTCCACCACCTCCCAAGAGAACTGGCATTGATGTTCCTCACAGAGGTGCAGAGGGTTCTGAGAGTAGGGGGAATGCTACTCGTAACCATCTGGCTATGGAAGCAGAGAAGATTCTTACTACAGACAATCATCAACTACATAAAGACCCTCGGAGGCTTGCTGGGCTACCCAAGGAGATACACAGTTTACTGGAGGACAAGAAAAGGAAAGTTCAAAAGAATTTACTACCTCTACACAGAAAAAGAGCTAGCTAACTTAATCACCAAGTCAAACCTAAACGTAGTTTCACAAGGTCTCGTAGGCTACCTAAAGAACAAAAGCAACAACATATATGTAATAGCAGTTAAAAGCAGAGCATAGCACAGCACCAAGTCGCATCAGCATTAACACACGTGCTTCAAGAAGCTTTCTATGCCACAGCTATCTTATGTAAATATATTCAAACTAGCAGATAAGTGTAGTGTTAGTAACGTTTTTGGAAGGTGTAATGGGTATGCACAGCAGTTCTTGTAGCATTGATAAGCTTGTAGTAATTGAAAGGCTTAGGAGCTGTTCTAAGGATCTTGAGAGTGCTTTTGGCGATGAGTTTCTAGGCTTAGTGCTTTTTGGTAGTTGGGCTCATGGAGAGGGCTAATTCTAAGAGAACTGAAAACGCTTTAAAGATGTCTTTTTGCATACAGTGGGCTCTTTCAGCGAGGTTTGTTGAAAGCAGTTCTGTGTGGTTATGACTTAGTCAAGAGTTTAATAGTGTACCTCTTTACAGCTCTCTGTTTTGTGTCTAGGGGTCTTACATGAATTTTAATGTTTTGGAGGGTTTTGTAGAGGTTGAGGGCAGGTATCCTATACTTGTTACAGCTCTTCATGGCTTTGGAACAGACTCTTATAGGGATCTTGTCAGGGCTGCGAGGTCTTATGTTAGGTTAATGGGGTTTGTAAAGACTCTTGGCAATTATGGAGAGCTTGAAAGGCTTTTGAGGTATAGCTCAGCTGTAGACTTGTTTACATGGGAAATAGCGTTTAAGGTTGCTGTAGCTGAAGAGCTCTGGGCCTTGCTTCCAACGCTAAGCAAAGTTGATAAACTTGGCACTTTACCTGTACCTGATTACAATCTTAACAAGGGCTACGCCATTAACACTCCCTTCTGGAGGAGGGTCAAGGACCTGGTTGAAGGTGGGAAGATTAGTATTCTGGTTGATATTCACGGAATGAAGAATGTTAGGAAGTGGCCAGATATCTGCATTTCAACAAGAGGACTTGCAACAGCTTCTAAAGAGCTTATCAACACTGTTGTAGCTTTCTTCAAATCCCATGGACTTAGAGTAGCAATAGACTACCCATTTATGGGCGGGGCATTCATAGCCCACTTTGGCAGGCCTCCAGCTACAGAAGCTTTTGCAATAGAGATTAAGAGAAGCCTTCGGTTCTACGAGTCTACAATACCCAGCATTATTAGAAACGCTATGAGGGCTGTAAAAAGCTACCTAAAGAGCAGACAGCCATGACCATTGCCTCTCTATTCACAGTGCCTTACCCTGTCAACTCCTTCGCCATGTAGGGAGAGCCAGGGGGCCTTCTGTAACCATACTTTCTATAGTACTCTCTTGCACCAACACCTGATAGCACAAGGATTTTTCTACAGCTAAACTCATACCTAGCCACTTCCTCAGCTGTTTTTAAAAGCCTGGCTCCCCAGCCTCTGTGTTGCCACGCAACATCATCATGCTCTCCTATGGGCACCTGGGTTCCATACACATGAAGCTCTCTCACAATACCTGTCCTACTATCCACTTCTGGTCTGTGGGCTTTTTCAGAAGGTATTCTCAGCCTCAGCAAGCCTATGAGAACACTGTTTTCAGGGTCTTCAGCAGCTAAAAACACCTCTACTCCGCGACTCGCCTCATAAACCTCCTTAGTTATTGTAATGCGCTCGGGTCTAACGCCTCTTAACATCTCTTGCCTGCCAACCTCTCTAAACCTAATCTCATTTATCCTAATCCCCTTCTCAAGAGCCCTTGCCTCAACAAGCTCTCTCAAGTTGGCTTTTCTAGGCCCTGCAACTATTATTGGTGCCGGTATGTCTCTCTGAATCCTCATCACCCTAACCCACTTAGGTATGTACCTATAGCACTCTGAAATGAGCTCCACAGCTTCTTCATCTGAAAGAGGCTTGTAGAGCCCTTTTCTCCAAAGCTCGTAAAGCTCCGTGCCCTCAACAACTACGGTTGGGTATATCTTGAGCATGTCAGGCCTGAACTCAGGGTTCTCAAAGAGCTCTCTACACATCTGTATATCCCTATCAATATCAGAGCCGGGGAGCCCTGGCATAATGTGGTACACAACCTTGAAGCCAGAGTCCTTGAGTATTCTCGTAGCCTCTACAGAGTCTTTAACACTGTGCCCTCTCCGAACCCTAGCCAGCACATCGTCGTATATGCTCTGAACACCAATTTCAACTTTTGTTGCCCCCAGGTAAAGCATCCAGTCAGCATCTCTCTCCCTAGCCCAGTCAGGCCTAGTCTCAAGAGTAAGCCCAACAACTCTAATCTGGGCAACCTCATTCCTCTCATGAGCCTCTTCAAGACTTGGCAAAGCCTCTGGCCTACCCTCTGGAAACCTGTTGAAAGCTTCAAACACACTCGTTATAAACCAGAGCTGGTAGTCCCTTGGGAGAGCAGTAAACGTTCCCCCCATCACAACCACCTCAGCCTTGCTCGGCCTGTGCCCCATGGAGAAGTACTGCCTTAGCCTAAGCCTAACCTGCTCATAGGGATCAAAATTAGCGTGAATAGCCCTCATCAGCGCAGGCTCATTACCTATGTAACTCTGCGGCGTGCCAAACTCAGGGCCCCCGGGGCAGTAGAGGCACTTTCCATGAGGACAGGGAAAGGGCCTCGTCATAACAGCTACAATAGTCACGCCAGAGAGCGCCCTTGTAGGCCTTATCACACGCTGACTAGCTAAAGCCATTTGTGCTACCCTAAGGAGAGGGCCATTTATGTGAAATGCTGTACAAGTGTATAAATATTGATTAAGTATTTGAAAAGTTATGGGGGTTCTGACTCCCTGAAGGCCCCTCAGAGGACGGATGTAAACACAAATAGATGAGGAGAACAAGCGGACTGCCCCAGGGAAACCCTCGCTCTTTAGGGCTGGGAGGAGGTTATTAGATTCAAACTCTTGCGTAAATGCTTTGTAGCATTATCACACTATTCAATTCTCACCTTCTGTGCGTCTATAAAATTTATAAGGATGTCTAGGTATAGATATAGAGGAATGGGTGTGTATACATGGCTGCACAGCCCCAGCAGCTTTCAGCTAGTGAAATTGCTAAGAGGGCTTCAGCTGCTATTGCTAGGGTAGTGGTTATAGTGGTGCTCTATGTGCTTGTTTCAGCAGCTGTGCACTACCTCATGGCAACGCTACTGCCTGGCTATGGAATTGCTGTAGCTGACTACGAGGTATATGCACAATTGTTACTAGCACTACTCTTTGGCTATCTAATTGTCAGTGGAATTGCAACTTTCTTCTACTGGACCACGAGGGCGAGGTATGACCATCCAACAGCTGCTGCCATTAGAAATGTTGTGAGGATTGTTGGTGTGGGGGCCATGGTTGCCGCTATAGCTGGCGGTGTAGCTGGTGGAGCAGCTGGTGTTGCTCTAGGCGGTTTCCTGGGCATGGTCATAGGCTTTGCCTCGCAACAAGTGCTGGGGCAGGCTATAGCAGGGCTCTTTTTGTTAATAGCAAGGCCATTTAAAATCAATGACGCTGTTGTAGTCGCTGGTGAGGATGGTGTTGTAGAGGATGTTGCAACACTATTCACAACTGTTATTAAAGCTGATGGCACTAGGGTGTTAATACCAAACAACGCTATAATAGGTAGCAAGATATATTTAAAGCCTAAGAAGTAATTGTTTTAGAGCTCCTCCAGCACCTCTATAACCTGGTGTAGCTCTGATATTAGGGCTAGGCCAAGCTCCTTCAAAACAGTTTTGTTTTTTCTCTTTCTATCTATGTGAATAGCCTTCATGCCTGCTGAGAGTGCTCCCCCAACATCCTCAATAACGTTGTCACCAACGTGGGCAACTCTACTTGGCTCAACGTCCATGTGCTTGGCGAAGAGTAGGAAGATTCTTCTGTCAGGCTTGTTAATTCTAGTTGTATCGGAAAAAAGCATAACCTCAAAAAGCTTTGCAATTCCGAGTTTCTCAAGAACTTCTCTTGTACACCTACTGCTCCAAAAAACCGCGTTTCCTACTACACCCATTCTAAAGCCAAGCTTGTGTAAAAGCCCTAGAGTTGGAACAGTATCGGTGTATGCAAGGTGCTGGGGGTCTGCAACAGAAAAAGCCTTTTCAATAACCTCAAGCACAACATCGTGTGTTGTTCCGAGCTCATTGGCTAGCAACTTTTGAGACTCTACAACAATGTTAAACCCATCTACCTCATCAAGCCTTCTCCTAAGCCTGCACTTCTCATAGACTCTCAGCAAAGCCTTTTCAACAGATCTCCTCTCATTCATGTCCACGCCCAGCGCCTTGGCAAGCTCATTAACGAGAAGAGAAAACATTTTACTAGTGTCTAAGAGAGTGCCCCACACGTCAAATGACAAAACCTCTACAAAAACCATTGCTCAAAACCTCTGTAGCTAGGTGCATTTTAAGTAGTTAGGTATTGAGGATTATTAAGAGTTAGTGACTTGCACAGCACGTAAAAAGGAGGTGGCTATATGAGTGCTGAGGCTATGCTGAAGAAAAGTGTTGTTAGTATTGTTAAAAAGGCTGAGTACTTTAGCGCTAGTATTACTTCCCCATAGACAACTCTGCTAACTGCTATAGACGTTATGACTGAGATTATTAGTGTTGATATGTAGTAGAGGGATAGCACATAGTCAAGGTCTATTGCTGCCTTGGCTATTGGCGTGGCTAAAGCCATTTTTGCTATGTATGAGAGGAGAAGGGTTGTGACAAGAGCGCTTACCATGTAGGCTAGAACAGCTAGTATTAGTATGGATTTGTAGCCCTCTAGCCTAGCCTTCCTAAGCTCCTCCATTCTCGAGAGCTGAAAAGAAAACCTCTCTGCTGATGTGAGTACCTCTGCAACCCTACCCCCACTCTCGACGCCGATGGGTATAGAGGAGAGCAAGACTTTCACATCCCTAGGCACATCAGAAAACACAGTCTCAAAAACATCAAAGGGGCTGTGCCCAAGCCTAATAAGCTTAGCAACTCTAAAGGCGTAGCTCTTCATAGGCTCTTCAACAGCATTTGCAGAAAGCTCTAGTGCAACAGCCACTGGAACTCCCGTCTTTATGTATGAGGCTAGCACTGTTACTAGCTCAGCCACCTGCTTTCTAAGCAAAGTGCGAAGAGAAACTCTTTGCCTGAGGAGCGTGTAGCTTGTTAAAAAGGCAGAGGCCATTGCAAAGCCCGGGAAGGTGTAGGAGTCTGGGGTCAGAAACACTGGCACAGGTATGTAAGCCATTTTCACAGAGAACACAACACCCCAAACCCCCTTAAACCACGGAGCGCCAAAGAGCTTTAACACCGTGGGAAGCACAACAGCTGGAATTGCAAAGCCTAGTGCTAGAGTTGCTATAGCAAGAGCTATTTCCCTAGCCCTCGGCACTAGGGCCTCACCCTAGAGACAATGACATCCGCTAGCACAACTATTGCAGCTGAAGAGACTGGTACAAGGATGAGGGTTGTGAGGACCATGAGGGCTTCAAACGATATTCCGGCTAGTGGGTATATAATGAGAAGAGCAGCTGTAGAGCCTACTAGTATTGGTATTAGCAGGGCTACAGCTACGTACACCTCCATAAACATGTTCAACGCCTCTACAGATCTCTCAACTCTTATGCTGTACCTAGTCACATACCTATCAACAAGGCTCCACACAACCTGTGCAACACCTCCCCCTATGCTGGCTATAGAGGATAGCGATATGAAGAGGTCTCTAAGCGTAGGCGAGGGAGTGATGCTGGCAACTCTCTTCAAAGCCTCATTAACAGGAACACCTATTCTCAGCAGTGATGTAGCCATATCGAGCTCTACTGAAAACACCTTGAAGTCCTTGCCCAAGACCCTTGGCAAAGCCTCAAAAACTCTGTATATGCTCTGCCCAGAGGCTGTTAAGAGGGCTAGAGCCGATAGGAGTTGCAGTGCTTTTGACTCAAGCAACTCCCCCCTATTCCTGTGCACAGCTACAGGTAGGTATACTAGCAGGGCTCCTGAAGCTGCAGGAGCAATAACAAGTGCTACAATAGCTGAGGCTACAGCAGAGATTAGCAGTGGCAGTACTCTTAAACACACTGCAAGTGTTAATGCAAAGAGAGTTGCAGATGCCACTAGCATTGCTCTTGAAGATGCTGTTAAGTACTTATCTAGGCTTGGTGCAATGCCCGAGCCTATTACAAAAGTCTCGTAGTTCTTTATGAGAGAGCCTGTGTAAAGCCTTAGGATGTGCTTAAAGGGCTTTGCAGCTGTGTCTAGTGCTCTAGAGGTATAGTCTTTCAACTTCTTCAAGAGTTCTGAAGGTGTAGGGCTCTTTGACAACCTCTATAGCCTCTCTGTAAACTTTTTCCGGTTCTCTCCTATATCTTCTCACTAACGTGTGGAGCTGTACAATGTCTAGCTTCATCATGGCTGCGTATAGAAGCACTGTAGCTCTTCTCTTGAGATCTTCAAGCACATCGTCATAGCTAACAAGCAGAAGCTCTGCAACATCCCTTATAACCCTGCTGTCCTTCAGGTTGAAGCGCCACGAATCCTCATCCCTGCTCCACTTGCAGATTAGCTTCACCGAGAGCCTGTTTTGAGCAGGGTCATAACCCTCAACCTCGTGTATATATGTAGCTCTTCTAACTACAGAGCCTTTATAGAGAAGCCTCTGCACCTGCACTAAGAGCTTTGCTGTTGCTATCATTGATGGGGGTACGCTCATCGGGGGCGTTCCAAGCCTCCTTATGAGAGAAGCAACGTTCTCAGCGTGAATTGTTGTAAGCCCTCCGTGACCTGTTGAAACTGCTTGGAAAAACCCATAGCTCTCCCTAGCCCTAATCTCACCAACGATTAGGACGTCTGGGCGCTGCCTCATAGCAGCCTCGATCTGAGCCTGCATAGTAACGTTCTGTACCGTTGGGTCGCTGCTAAGCCTCGTAACCATAGACATCCAGTTTTCGTGAAATGGGAGCCTAACCTCCTGAGTGTCTTCAGCAGTAACAATCTTCATTTCCGAGGGCAGTAGCATAGCAATAGCGTTTAGAAGTGTTGTTTTTCCTGAGCCCGTGGGTCCATAGAATATCACTCCCTGCTTATTCTCAGCAGCAAGCCAGAGAAGAGCAGTAACACCAGCGTCAACCATGTTGTTGTTTATAAGCTCAACTACTGAAAACGGAAACTCCCTATACTTCCTGATAGTGAAGCTGTGCCCATGCATAGAGACAGTGTCTAAAACAATGTGAACTCTGTAGCCCTCAGGCCTAATAATACCCTCTACAATTGGCTGAGCAATAGAAGCCTCTTTATCAGCTCTATAAGCAAGCTTTCTCACAACACTCTCCAAAGCCTTTGCATCAAGCTTCTTATTACTCTCAAGCCACTCAAACCTTCTGTGAAAAACGTGAATAGGCTTATCAACACCATCACAAGTAATGTCCTCAACCTCAGGATCCCTAACAAAAGGATCGACCTCGCCATAGCCAACAAAATCCCTAAGCACGTAATAAACAACAGCATCAAAACCCTCCTGAGAAACCCTAGAACACCTCCTACCAAACACCCTCCTACAAACATCAACAACAAGACCCCTAACATAATCATAACCCTCATCAAAAGCCAAAAAACCTGAAAGCACCTTCAAAACCCCCACATCAGAAAAAATACGCTGATAAACAGATTCTCTCAAAGAAGAGAGAAAAGAGTCTAGAGAAGGCTCCCTAACAAAATAGCGAAGCTTACCATCAAAACCACTAGCAATAACAACCTCTACAAACTCCCTAAACCCAACCCTATACCTATCAACAACCTCTACAAACTCAGAAGAACCAAACATAAACCAGAGCCACCAAAAAACTAACTACAAAAAATAAATAGTTTAAAAACCTTCAACTAAAACCACTAAACCACACTACCCTGTGTATACAAATGTGTATGTAGCCTCAACACCATTGATAGTAACAACCTTAGCAACATAAGCATAGCCAGCTTGTAAATTAGTACTTGATACATTTACTTGTACTGTACTTACTGAACCAGGGTTTATTGTTACACCAGTGATCTCAGTATTTGCTGCTTTGATTATGCCTGTTGTATCAAGGATGTACGCGGCCCCGATCTTAACGTCTGAATTACCTATGTTTCTAACGTAAATAGTTACTGTAGTAGTGTTGCTTGTGGTGCTTACCTGTACTGCGTCTATTCTTATTCTTTCGTTTAGTGCTGGTTGCTGTGCTGGTGTTGTTGAGGCGAAGCCTGATACCCATAGCCATAGCATTACTCCTGCTGCTACTGCTATTAGTACTAGGATTACTGTTGCTATTATTGGTGAGACTCCTTTTTTGAGGAGCTTCACGGTGTTTCCCACCCCGAGTTATTTTTGTGTTGATGTGCCTTTGTTTCTGGTTTTTGTGGCGACTGTGTGTAGTTTGTGTCTCTATGGCTGTTTGTTTTCTTGTTCTATTCTTTCATTTCTTTTTCTAGTCACTGCAGTTCTCATGGTATTAGCTATGCTAATTAACTTGTTTAGAGCTGTAGTTTTTGAGGGCTTTAGGCTTGCGTGGTGTTAGTGAGTATACAGCAACACTGATAGTGGCTATTATTACCATTGCGGCAGGGGCAGCTATCTTTATCTATAGCTATCGCCTTATAGACACATACTACAGTGCTCTTGCGACAGCTGCTCAAGAAGCTGAGCAAAGCACTTCCATAGCTATTCTAGCTACATACATAAACTCTTCAAAACTCGTTGTGATAGGCTCTACAGGATCTAGGCCAGCAACTCTCTATGCTGTGTATATAAACGAGTCCTTGGCTACTCGTTGCAATGTTACTCTCACTACTAGAGATGCTGGCGCTGGGCAACTACCGCAGCAACTCTATGCTGTGCCTAGCTACAGAGCCTTTGTAATTGTGTGTAGCCTCTCCTCACAGCCTAGCGGTGCTAAGGTTAAGCTCGTGTTTAATGGGGGTGAGGCTGTTGCATGGGCTACTAGGGTTAGGTAGAGGCATATCTACTGTTGTTGGTGCAGCAATACTCTTGGCAGTCATGGTTCTAGCAGCTGCTTTCTACATAACAGCCTTAGATAAGCTGGTCACAGCCTCTCAGCAAGCCATGAAGAGAGTTAGCGAAGCAGCTTCAACAACAGCAACACTAAGCAGTGTAAAGGCCCTGTGGAGCTTCAACGGAAGCCACATAACAATATACATAGAGAACCAGGCACCAAAAACACTACTTGTAGTAGCAATAGCAGTTGTATACACAGATGGAAGCCACAGCGTGTGGGATAAAGCAAACTCCACAAGCATAGCACTACCACTAGCAGTAGCACCAGCAACAAGCACAACCATCACCATAGACGCAGGAGGGAAGACACCAGCAACAGCATCACTAGCAGTAGAAGCATCACCAGTAACAGCAGTAATAGCAGCAAAAAGACAAGACCAAGCACCAACAACAAGAACCATAACCATAGAGCCAGTAGCACCAGGAGCAACAACATGGCTAGGAAAAGCAGCAATACCAACAACGAGAAGCGCAACAACAACCAAAAACTACCCCCAACAACTAACATCAACACTGCTGAACAGCACAATAACTAGGATAAGTAGAAGCACCATTACATACACAGATTTCGAGGTTGTTCCTGTACCTGGCTGGACAAACTATGGCGGTTCTTGGTCTATCACCACTGGTTTTAAGGGCAGTGCTTTGCAGGGAACTGATCAAAAGGATGATGGTATTGGTAAAGCTGTTGAGTACTACTATAACAATCGGCTTGATACTTATACATCGCTTTGGGTTTCTGTAAAGACTAGGCTTGTTGGTGGTCCCGGTGGAGCTCTTGGAAAAGAGGATAGGTATGGAATTGCCTTGATTAACGGTGACTTGACACGCTTATACGCAATTGTTATAAGAGATAGAAAACCAAATCAAGGACAGGTTGAGGTGAGGAGCTTCAATGTTGAGGCGAGGAATGACTGGAGCGATCTTAACACAACATCCATGACTTCTTATAGTAGAGGTTCTTGGTATGTCATAGTAGTGAACTATGTTAATACAACAACAGCTGTAAACTTCTATGTCTGGGTCTACGACGTTAATGGCAATCAGGTTGCCTCTCTAACAGCTTCAAGCACACATACAAATAGATTTACACCAGCATACATAGGTGTTATAGTAGATGACTTAATAGCGGCTTTTGATGACTTCATAATAGCAGCAGCAGACCCGAGATACATAACAGTGTCTGGACTGCCAGGATCAGGTTACACAGTAAGAATTATTGATGACCTGGGAAACACTGTGAGCACAGTAATATCAACAGGCACAACAGCAACGCTAAACGTGGTCTCAGACATTGTAGTGGGAAAGGGTGTTGATGGTAGGATTGAGGTTTATAATCCTAATGGGAGCCTTGTTGCGTGGTATAATGCAAGTGACTGTATTTTGGGTGGCGATGTTTATAAGTTGACGGCTGTGAGTGGTGCTATTTTTTCTGATGTTGCTAGTTTTTTGAATGTTGTTCAGCTCTTTAATGCCAATATGAGTCTCTCTCTAACTACAGATGCCGTTGTGACTCTGCGGATCTATGTTAACAGTACTCAAATTCTGTGCAGGAACATCTATAGAAGCTTCAGCATTTCTACAGCAATTCTAAGTAATTTGCTTCAGGGCGCTAAGGCATTTAATGTTACTCTTATCTTTAACTCTACAAGCCCATTTTCCGTCAGTATAAGTTGGCTTGAGGTGCGTGGTCTTGGCTACTTTACAGACAAGATTATTGATGCACTTCTTCTCGGCTCTGGCACAGCTATTCGCTTCTATAATGCTACAGAGCTTGCTAGCGCCTCTGCCTCTAGATCTCTTTACAATGTGTCTGCTTATACTCAGTTCAATGGCTCTGCCGCTATAGCCTACAACTCTAGCAATTATGTGCTCTACATGGTTAATGGTAGCGGTGTCTATTCTTGGAATCCCCTTGGCTGGAGTCTTAAAACAAGTAGCTGTAGGGCTGTTGGTTCTGGTGCTAGGGTTGAGGTTGTTGGGAGGTTTGTTGCTGTTTTGCCTGGTGAGCCCTCAGGCTATGCATGTGTATATGATGTTTCTAGGGGTGTTGCTTACAACATTAGCTTAGCTGGCTACAGGCTCTATAGGTATACTGCTTCAGCTGTCAACGGCACGGCAGTTGTCTTTACAGCTCTTGACAATATGGGGAGAGTAGCGCTTCTCTCTCTAGACCTATCCACAAACAGTACAAGGCAGTTAGCTGTTTTGCCTATGAGTTGCGCCACTGGCTTGGCTGTGAGTAGCTCTAGGGCTTACATAGTTTTGTGTGGTGTGTGGAGAGGTGTGATAGGGGTTGAGGGGAGTGGGGCTGCTGTGTGGATTTACGATGCTAAAGCTAGAGCCTCAGGGCTTGTGCTAGTCACAAACAACTCTACTGTACAGCTCATGGGCTGCTGCGATAGAGTTGAAATCTACAAAGACATGCTCATAGCTGTTGGCACTCAGAACATCCTCATCATTGACAGGACTTCAAAGCTTGTAGTAGAGAAGAGTGCAACCATTTACGGGACCTAGAAAAGCTAGCGGGTCCCAAGCCTCACCCTTTACACATCTCCACTACTCACTGCACTTGGAATGCTCAAAGCACTCAAGGAGACTTCACATCCAGTGCTCTAAGGCGGAACTGCATAAAGTCGTGCAAGGCTCAAAATAACCAAAAGCTTTGTTTTAAACATGGTGTAAGAAAGGCAATTATTGGCATTAACTATGCATCGCTAGCATTCTGTGAAGTTTTTCCTTGAATAAAAGAGGGTTTTTAAGAAAGTTTTGTGCTAGCTCTTCTTCAAGTTCTAGCATGTTTAAAGCTGTGAGTACTGCTCTAAGAAAGAGATATTTTATAGCAAAATAGGCTGATTCAGCATCACCATTATATTTTGCAAGGAGAACTTCTCTAAGCTTCTCCGGCTCATCAAGAAAAAGGTCTGTGCACCCCCTGCCAAACATCTTCCTACAGTGGAGCTCTAAAATATCAAGATACCCGGGAATTTTAGAAAAAGAGTACTTCTTAATAATAGAAGCAATCCTAGCTCTATCCACAGCGAAACACCATAGCATTATAAGCACTCTTCTTCATGTATGCAGAGGGAAGGAATTAATATCTTTGTTTCTTCAAATTCAATTCTTGTAAAAAAGCAAAAAAGCTTAGTACGCTCTAAATCAATTATTTTTTGTAGTCGTGCAGTAGCCTGCACGAGCTATTGATATGCTATGCGCCAGCTTTCTGGGATTCGGCTCTCATACAGGTTTATGTAATTTAACGTTCTCATTGCCTCACCCATATTTCAAGCTTTTTGTTAAACTCATTACCTCTTTTCTTCTCTAAGCTTATCTAGGTCTTCAAGATGAGCTGTGTTTAAAATGCTTGTTTGGCAATTGCCTACCGAGCTTTGCATGCAAATACTTCTGCCTATTGCATACTAGGTGCTGTTGAATGGGGTTCAGCTCTCATACAAGTTTATATAGCTTGATGTGGTCATAGCCTCATCTCTATTCTCCCGCATCGCTTCTTGGGCCTGCATCCGCCTTAGGGGCGTTCAGGGCCACCCCAGGGACCCCACATCTTGGGTTATTGCTGCCCTTGGGGAGAGCCCTCTACGGCTCTTCACCCCTCACAGGGAATCTCATTAAGATGTGTAATAGTGTTAAACCTTATAAACTTTTATGAAACTAGAAACAGCTGCGAAAGGCTACTTCCTTTTACCTCTGGCAAGTAAGAGTAAGGCTATTGCTATGCTCATGCTCACTATTACTGCAAAAACAGTAGCTCTATCTCTTAGCATTGTTGATTCCTGCTGGCCCTGGGTCGGAGGAGGAGAAGTGGTTGAGGGCATGTAGACTGTTATTGCAATTTCATTACTTTCACTTTGTTCTGTAAGGCTTGTTTCTAGGGCAAGTGCTTTGAAAATGTATGTTCCGGGTTCTGAAAAGAAGGGTGTTGGTATTGCGGCTCTTCCGCTTGGGTCTAGGGTTAAGGAGCTATAGTTTCTCCACACATGTTCTTCTCTCTTTCTGTACATAATGACTATGGGCAGTGAAGCATTTGGTGTTACACTTACTGTAAGTCTTGTGCTATCACCTACACTAAGAACTGTTTTATCAGCTGCGAGCTTCACCCCAGGCTTGCTCTTTGCTATGCTGACTGTAAGCACATTGCTTACACCCTCACTAAACCTCTCAGTTTCAATGCTCCTCACCCTCAGGTAAACAGTTCCAACAAGGCTGGGCTTCCACACATAGCGAAATGAGCCATTCTTTCCAGCTTCTAGTGACGCTATTGAAAGCCAGTCAAAGCCGTTTAAGCTGTACTCAAGGACTAGCCCTAGGGGTGCCTTTGGCTCTACAAAACCCTCTATAGAAATGCCTTGGCCAATCACAATTGCCGTTGCGTTAGTCTTTATTGAGATTTTCGGAGCTGTGGGTATAATTACTATTGTTGATGTTGAAAAAGAGTTGCTAACACCGTAAGCAGTTGTATAGTTAACCACAGCCCTAATGTGATAAAGCCCTGGCTTCAGCGTTAAAACATGAGAAAACGTGGTTTGTGACTGAGCCTCAAGCTGGGAATAGTATTGAGCTGTACTAAAACTCCCATTAACATAGACAGCGAGGTAGGCATTGAAAGCTGGATGAACATCAAAATTGTGCAGCCGAATTACAAGCTGTACATGGTTGCCTACGTAAAAATAGTCCATAAACGCAATGACAGTTGATGGTGGAATGTAAATCGTTATGGGAATTGGCTTAGTAAATGACACTGTGTAGCGAGTGCCGTTAGCATACTCTACATAGCCTTGCAAGCCTATTTTCAGAAACTCAATAATTGATGAGCCTGGCCTGCCCTGGGAATACGAAATACTGCTAAGTGGAATTTGAACTACTACAGCTACTGAATCTCCTCTACTCCTTAGAAAGCCCACGTACCTAGACACGGAGATGGTTGCTAATGTGATGGAGGTGCTGACTATATGTAAGCACTCTCCCTGCCCCTTTGCCCGCAGAGTCATGGAGACGTTTATAGGAGCTACTGTGCCTAGTGTAAGTGTTGAGGATGTGCTGATGTTCAGTTCTACAACCCAGCCAAGCCAGTTAACCACATCACTATAGAAAACCGCCTGGCCTTGGGCGTAAATGGGGGTGGGTGTGGGTATTAGTGGGAAGAGCAACAGGAGTAAAATTGGTGCTATTGCCACTCTTCTAATTTTCATTACTTTCTCCTCTGCAAAGCTAGTAAGGCTAAGGCTGTGGAGAGTGTGGCTAATCCTAGTGAAATATATAGAATTCTTTTTAAAAAGCTTTGCCAGGTATAAGCGTCATGCATTTGAATTGCAACATTAGTCATGTTTTGCTCTAAGCTATGCACACGAGTTTTAATGGTTTGCATACTCGTTGCCAGCTGACTTAGTGAAGTGTTTAACGCTTTCAGCTCCCTAGCAACACCCTCTATTCTCATAATTAGGCTATTCAAATCCTGAAGCTCCTTCTCTAAATCAATTACTGCGTAAAGACTTTTACAAGAGGTAGAGCCAAGGCCCAAGCTTATTAAAACACCTTTTACCGATATGTAAACCCACTTATCTCCACAGGGAATCAGAGTACAGAGACTCCCACTACTATTAGTTGTACCTATTGATGTGAATCCACTTGATGTAAACACATAGGCTGTTTCATTTGCAAGCGGAGCACCCCTTCTCATTACAGTTATGCACATTTCAAATAGGGGTCTTCTCCTTAAGACAATTACTACCGAAGTTCCTGCAGACCATTTGCTCCAGCTCACTACTGGTGCTACCTGTAAGAAGCCATCAACATAAACAGCCTCAATTTCGCTACCCCAATTCACATAGCTTATAGTTGACCTACCTATGCTTAGCGATGTGTTTGCCAGGGCCAGGGGTAGTTGAGGTACTATGGATATGCCCTCAGGAGCAGCGTTTATACCTAGAAATCCTTTGAGCACAGCTCTATAGAAATCAATACAAGGTGTTCCACTACTTACAACACTATTAAAATAGGCTTTGACTAGCCTTAAAGCTTGATCTGCATAGCCATAGCGCGCCAAAGCCTCTATGGCATCTACAATAAAGGGCCTGTGCATGGAGATTTTAGACACATCTACACTGGAAAGCACTCTAGACATAAACTCAATATGGCTTTCAGAATTTGGCACATCATAAGAAGCTATTGCTATAGCCTCAACAATATCCTCATAGCTAAGCACAGGCTCTTCCAACTTAGTAAGGTATCTGAAGCCAGTGTAAAAGCTGTGCATCTTCTCAGCAACTGCATTTCGATAGTCCCTTGCCTGTAAAGCAATATCAGAATACCCCTTGAGTGTGGCAACAAGTTCTACAGTGCTAAGAGCTTTGTAAACCTTGGCTAACTCTATGGCGTTTCTACTTGCACTAGCATTAGCCAAGGCATTTAAAACACTTAGAAGGTGCTGTGCGCTAACATACTCACTACATACTCCTCTTGCTAGAAACATGTATAAAGCAATAGCATTTGCATAACCTTCGTCAGCTGTTGATGGTCTGGAGACGGGAAGATTACAGTTCTTGGGGATGCCTGCAAGCATTGAGATGTATAGGTAGGACGCCATCTCCACTGGCAATACTCCAATAACATCATCCTCCAGACCACCACTACCCCTTAGGTTAATTGTGTTGAAAAGGGACAGGTAGTAAAGACTCAATAGCTCGTAGTTCATAGTCTGAATGAGGGGGTATTTTCTAAGAACATTGCTAAAGGTGCTGGCAGTTAGGTCAATTAAGTAAACCAGTGTATCGTCATCTACCTTAGCCTTCTCACCAAATGTAATAGCAATTTTTGTGCACATACCTGAAAACACTAGTACTTCAAGTTCAATGCCTTTGTCAGCACTGCGAAAGCTGTTTATCTTTGGCGAAGCCCAAACAGATGCTCTAGTGCCATTAACATCCACAGCAACGCTATTCTCACTGATACTGGCTATTGTATAGCTGGTGTTCAGGCTCATTACAATACCCACAGCTGTTAATGGGCTGGGTAGCGATGGGCATACAGAAATGTAAATGCTTTTTGCTGTGTAAAGAGGCATTGTATGGACTACAACACTGCCTTCACTTGTGTAGTATGTTGCTTTAGTGTAGAAACCTCCCAGCTCAAGCATATACGAATTAAGCTTCAGATTACCCAGGGAGACGTTATTTATTTTAAGCTCTAAGCCTACCTCAATTCTCTTACCAGGTGCCTTAAAGACTATATCTGAAGGTTTCCCGCCCCTCAAGTATGCAGTAACTTGCATATTTTCATCAGTTGATGATGGCAAGTCTCTTAAAATAGTTAAAAGCTCTGGCAAGCCTCTTCCAAATAAAAACACCTTCGGAGGCAAAGAGGTGGCAGTCTGGGAAATTGCAGTAAGTTGAAATGCGTGAGTACACAGGGAGGTGCTGAGGATAAGCAACATCAACGCAGTTAAGCGCAAAATATACTTCATGGCGTTTCCATAGAAAAATTCGGCTACTCTAATAAATGCTTTATGCAGTAAGGCGACTGCCAGCCTATAATGCAAAGAATCAGAAAAGCTTAGATTCTACTTAAGGAAGAACAGTTTTTAAGAGGCTTTGGGAATGTGGGAAAGGCTAGGGCTATTGCCATAGGCATTATCATGCCTACTGTTGTAGCCCTTGGGCTATTCATTACCGTGGGTACTGCACCTCTTGCCCAAACATTTAGTGCAGTATTTGAGAATGTGTTTGTTCTTGCCGCCATAGCAATGCTATCTTTTGTAGTAGCACTAATAGGATTTGCAGTTATTCTGACTACAGACAATGAGTATGTTGCGGCTATAGCCACTGTGATAGTCTACATCTCTGTGGTTGTGCTCTTAACATCGCTACCCACTCTCATTGATGCAATGAGTAGGTATATTGGGCAAGCCTTGTCAAACTTCACAAAAGTCTTTGGATAGCGAGGTAGTGCTTGTAACTATGGAGCTGTTAGCTGGGGTATTTGTAGTGTTGAAAAGATGGTTTGGGAGAATATTGAGGAGACAAGCATTGTAATGCCACTGAGCGTTAGTAGAATTGCTGCGTGTAGCCATGCAGACCCCGTGAAGCCTCCTCTTGCAAACTGCAGTGCAAAGGCATTGAGTATTGTTATTGTAAACACAAGCCCTATTTTTACAGCTGTTATTACTGCAGGCTCTACATAGGCAAAGGGGAGTATCTGGATTTGAGCACCTCCAGCAGCAGCAAAAACATGTTGCAGTAGTATGATGAGAGTGAAGACGAATTCCGCTAGGGCAACAACAAGAATTGTCAGTATGTAGACAACTCCTTGAAAAGCTCTAGCAACTTGCTCTCTCTGCTTTCTCAAATTTATAACTCTCTGAATTGTCATGCTGAGGCACTCCCCAACCTTAACAGGGTCCCCACCAGCCTCAATAGCGTCGTAAAATATGTCCATGCCCCTCCTCATAGTCTCGCTACCAGACTCCCCAACAAAGTATAGCATAGCTATTTTCGTATCTATGCCATTCCTAAGCCGCGAGTACAGCCTTTTCAAATACCTTGTGAGAAGCCCTAGGTCCGTAACCAGCAGGCTCCTAATGGACTGTGCGTAGTTTCTAAGAGTGCTGAAGGTGAGCCCAAGGCTTCTTATAAACACTATGAAGAAGCTCTCTACATTCTTAACCTTATTCTCTATTCTCCTACCTATGAGACCAGGTATAAACAGAAACATTCCAAATGCTATTAAGAAGTATGCAGGCTGTCCAAATCTAGTGAGGCTCCAGAGCCCCATAAAACCTGCGAGCAGTACTGATACGAGTAGGGCATAGTTATACATTCTTCTCTCAGGCAAGTTTATCTTTAGGTTGTGGACAAGGCTTTGCTTAGGAAGAGCCTTTTTAATTAAAAACACTAGTACTGCAATAGCACTTACAGTTGCTATGAATGACATTATCAATACTGTGACATTGCCTAAAAAGAATGTTATGAGTGCGAGGTTCACAACAATGAATACAGCTGAACTTATGGTAGCAGTGTATATTCCCAGCAAGAGCTTTAGAGACTCTAGAACCCTTGCATAGTCAGCTTCATATGTTGTAAGCATTGTGTTTTGCTCTATTTGCAAAAACGTTTCGAGGTCTTCACCAACATTAATTGCTTCTGCAAGCCTATTCAAAAAGTCTTTAAATATAGTGTTAGCAACGCTCTTTGCCTGAATTCTTGTTGCCATTACGAACCCGTATCCCCATCTCTTAGCCACTGACGCAATTCTGTTTAAAGTCTCGCTGTACTTGCCATAGCCCTGCCCACTAATGCCACTCAACATAAATACTTTTTCATGTGGAGGCTTACCTGTAGACACAGCGTACATGTGTGTGCAGAGGAAGAGGAGGTCCTCATCAACAACTGCTGTAATGCCTTTTCTTCGCAAAAACTCAATAAAATACCACACTGCAATTGGAAGGGGCGCTAGAATTAGTAGCACAAAATTGAAGGGTGCTGGTGTAAATAGGGCTAGCACTGCGAGGAGAATAGTTGTCCAGAGGTATGGGTTTACCAAAATTTTTCTGACGCTAGCTATAGTAGCACCCCTCTTTCAAGCCTCTTTACAGCAGTTTCAAGCCCAAGCTCATATGTTTTCACAATAGCTTTCCACACATCGTAATAGTTAAACACCTTCTTCTCTGTGAGTAGCCTGAGGAAGTAGGCACGCATTTCAAGCTCATCATATATCTTCCTCATTTCAACTCTGCCAATACCCTTCATAACAGCAACCTTGTTTTCAAGCAGATAGCTCGCACCCCTACCTCTAAACACAAAAACATCTCTTACAGGATCCCACACAAACACGGGTACATACACTATGGCGTCAGCCTTGGGGTCGTAGCCTATAATCTCATTTACGCTAAGCACTCTTCTAACCATTATACCTTCTCTCCACACAGCACTTTGAATTAAAACAAAGTTGAGGTTATCCATAAAGCTCTTCGGAATTCTTATCGGGTCTCCCGTAAGCCTCTGCACAACCCTCTCTACAGAAGATGCGTGAAATGTTGAAAGAACTGGGTGCCCTGTTTGCATAGCTTGAAACGCTATAGAGGCTTCAACACCCCTTATCTCGCCAACAATAATATAGTTTGGCCTCTGCCTAAGCGCTGCTCTTAGCAAGTCAAACATTGATATGGAGGACTCTTTAACACCAGTATCTCTAGTAAGCTCTCGAACCCAGTTCAAATGCGGTAACTGTACTTCTGCTGTATCCTCAATGGATACGACCTTGTATGTAGGAGGTATGAAGGCTGCTATAGCGTTAAGTGTTGTTGTCTTTCCCGAGGCAGTTTCTCCACAAATAAAGCCGCTCATGTTGTTATTCAGCAAAATCCACAGGTATGCAGCTATTCTAGAGTCCACTGTGTTCCACGCTATGAGTTGCGTAATGCTTATGGGTATCTTAGCAAACTTTCTTATTGTGAAATTAGAGCCGTGAAGGCTTACATCATGTCCGTAGACAATGTTTATCCTCGAGCCATCGGGTAGCGTTGCATCTACAATGGGCCTTGCATGAGACACGGGCTTGCCAATTCTTTCAGCAAGCTTTATTATAAAGGTGTCGAGCTCCTCTTCAGACTTAAACTCAATACTTGTTTCAAGAGGTCCAAATATCTTGTGAAACACATATACAAAGCCCAGTCCTCTACACGTTATGTCCTCTAGCCACGGATCTCTAGTAAATGGCTCAAGTATGCCCAGCCCTATCTTATCTCTTATCAAGTAGTACTTGAGGTGCTCGTAGTCCTTTACATACACTGGTATTTTGCCTGTGCCCTCCTTAATTGTGGAATAGTCAACAGGTCTATTCACAACCTTAATAACGCTGTCTAGCTTTCTAAGCAGTATCTTCTTCCTCTCCTCAACATCTTCAGCAACATCGCTTTCAGATATTACTTCAGCAAGCTTAAGCTCAATAACCCTAAGCAGGTTTGGATGGGGCTTCGGAGGCTCTATAGCAACATACCTCCTATAGCCAGTTGCAGTGCCCTTGGGGGGCGTGTATATGTGAATATATATGCCTTCTCCAACAGGGTATATCAAATTGACATTCTTCAGCTTCTTCATGTCGTAGCTTAGCTCAAAAGTTTCGTAAAGCTGAGGCAAGCCAACATCTTTAGCAACCTCTGTAATGTATGTAAGGAGATATGGATGCTCCTTTACATGTTTATTAAGTCTAGGGCTTAGGGGGAGCAGCTTTGTAGCCATGGCTCTACGCCTTTGCTAGTGACAGTGGCAAGACCTTTATTCCAAACGCTGGATCCACATCAAAAGCAATGACGCTATCCACAGGACCTAGTGCGCCTCTGAGCTTAACTACTTCCATAATCTTTATCAGCATACCCCCTATTTCAGCCGCTCTCAACCTTATGTAGCCATCGCACACGCTCCTAGCCCTAATCATCACCTCATCACTTAGCGCACCTGGGTGAACAGCAAGTATAGCTACCTTGTCTTGCGCTACAATGTTTTTTGCTACTGTGAGAAAGTCTAAGACTGTGCTAGTACTTGCATAGACCGCTAGCACTGAGAAGGAGTCGAGTATGAAGATGTCCCAGTCATCCAGAGTTCTCTTCATAAATTCAGCAACAACCCTCAGGAGAAGTTTAGCCACTTGTCTAGCCCACGTAGCTCCCTCCATGTGCACAGGAAACACCTTCAGCAGCCCCTTTAAGAAGTAGCTAGTCATATCAAAGCTAACTCTCTTAGCTTGTAGCAAAAACTCTCTAACAGTAGACTCTGTAGTTATGTAGTAAACCCTTGCTCCACTCTTCAGAGCGCCGTAGACTATCTGCTGAATTAAAACACTCTTTCCTGTTCCGTGATCGCCTTCAATGAGGAGAAGAGATGGTATTGGAATACCGCCACCAAGCCTAGAATCAAGCTCTTCGTTACCTGTGGATATAGCTGGCCTCTTCTCATGCATGGCTAGCTCCCTATGAGGATAACTCTTTCAGCTTTTGAGCAACTTGTAAAGGCAGTTACATAGCCATACACAATGCCCTCTAGTGCACTGGGCAGGTAGCCTGTTGCAATAAGAACTTCTCCAGGTCTCAAAGACTTGTGCTCTGAATAGCTATATGCTAAGCCACTGCCTGCAACTATCATGTCAGCAGTCCAGCAGCCTGGGCCTAGCGTGTTGCAATACCTTAAAGCGTAGCTATACACCCTTCCCGCGGAGTCTTGCAGCACTACAGCAATGCTAACCTCTTTCACATCTACCACACTCCCACCACCCTCATTAGCTATAGCAACTCGCAGTACTGTGCTGTTGATTAGCGAAGCGTTAAGCAGCTTAAGGCTATCGCAACTCCTATAGATGCTCTTCCCCAGGAGAGAGCTGTAAGCAGTATTCACAGTATTTAAAAAGCTGTACACGCTGTAAAGCGTTAGCACAATAATTACCATACCTACAATTAAAGCTGATAGCGGTGAAGAAAGCCCTTGCAATACCACTCACCCACTGTATACATACTCAGCTCTTATACCATTGGGTAAAGCAATTACAATTCTCATAGGTATTGAAAAGCTTGTGCTGTTAAACGCCTTTACCACTAGCGTCTCCCCCACATCCCAAACACCATTTGGGTTTACCTCTGTGTAATTCCACTTATTATACCCCCCACTACTGCTGTAAACCATTAGAACAGTGTGCTGATCATCAACTAAATAGAGATCTGTCTTAACAAGCTCAGCACTGGAGATGGGTCTAGAGCCCGTGTTCTTTACATAGATTACAAAGTATTTTTCAGCGCCTGTGGTGTTTAGAGATGCTAGTGCTATGGAAATTGAGGTCTCTAAGCGGTTTTGAGCATTCATCATGGCAAGCCTCATGGAGGAGTCCAGGAGATTTGCTTGAGAAAGTAGGGCTGCTGAAACCATTGCGGCTAGTATCACACCTGCTATTACAAGAATTGCTGTGCCTACGCTTTCAGAAGCCATTAGCTCACCCAGGGCTCTACTGCTCTACAGCAAGCTTCAGCACTTCTTCACTAGCACCCTTATCCTCTACGCCGAATACCTTAGCCAGGTTGTACACATATATAATCTGCTCGTTTACCTTAAGCCCGAGCTTTCTAGCCCTGAAGACAAAGTCTGTTACGCCTACAACAACCTTCTCCTCCTCATCATCAATAACCCCCACAGCCTTCATAAACCTGGCAATGTCCTCTATAACCTCTTTCGGAACCCTATTGAGCATGTCGTCAACCCACTTTATCAACTTTATCAAACCGGCTAGCCCAAGCCTACTGCCAGTTTTTGACACAAGTTCTTTTGAAAGCTCCTCAAACCCCTTCTGAGCCTCTTGCAAAGTAGCTTCAGCACCAGCCTCAGCTGCTCCTCTCTTCACAAACTTTTCAAGAGCTTTCTCAAAGGATTCAATAATGTGATTAGCATTGAGAGAGCCTTTTGAAGCAGCTGTTTTGCTGTACATTCTCAAGAAGTTAAAAGGATTCATAACCTCAGCTACAGCAGCCCTAATATCAACTAGAGAAGCCTTAACCTCATCAATACTCTTAGCAACCTCTTCCCGAATCTTCTTAACCTCATTCTCAACAGCATCAATTCTAGAGGAAAAATCCTTAAGCTTAGAATCCACGAGAAGAGATATGTGCTCAGCTACAGCCTCCTTAATCCCATTAACATCAACAACAGGAGGAGGGGGAACGGCCTCCTGAACCTGCTGAGGCAGGGAAGCAAGCTCCTCAGCTACAGCCTCCTCAGAAACCTGAGGCGCTGCAAACCTCTTTAGAAGGGGATGGACAAAGACTCTACACAACACACAATTACAAGACCAACTAACCATGTACACCCACCCCTATGTACATACATTGAGAAAAGCTAAATAGCTTTGTAGCCAAGGTATAGAAGAGACGATGCTACACTCAAAGAGCCTGCCAATGCAACTGTTGCAGTGTTGTGCGTAATTAATGCAATTGCGCTGCTCATTAGCGCTGCTATTAGGATTACTAAAGTCATTCTCTTTAGGACAAGCCTTGGATGCGCTGTGCCAAATACCTTAGTCACAATTTTTGCTGCTAAACTCTTTTTGTACTTTAGGTAGTATGGCTGCTTATAGAATACTGTAAGCCCTTCTTCAGTAAGCCTATACATTTCAACAGCAGTTCTCATCTTTATGCCAAAGGGCTTGAGGAGCGCTGCTATGAGCTTTAGCATCTTCAGCTCCTTTTCAACTTTCTTAAAAAGCTTAACCCCACTTCTCCTATCACTAAACATCTCGATGTAGGTCTTCGCCCTCTCTGGGCTCAGCTTCATGGCGTCAGCAATATCGCTTAGCGTTAAGGCATTACTTCTGCTTGTTCCAAGTGCTAGTATGGCATCTGCTAAGTGAGTATACTTAGTGATGCTCATTGCCATGTCCGATAGGAGCATTCTTCTCTCTTCCTTAGGCACTCTATAGTGCTCTCTAACCCCCAGAATCTCCACAAGCTTTCTATAGAACTCTACACCTGCATCAGACAACTTATAGGTGTCTATACCGCCGTCAGGCTCCTTAGCAATTAGGTTCTTTGTAACAAGCTTTCTCACAGCATCTAGCACAGCCTTGTACCTCTCCCCAAGTGATGCAGATATGTCTCTAGCTGTCATAGGCCCCCTAGAGCCCAGCGCTAAGACAATTCTGAGCTGCAGAAACCCCCTAGCAAAGTCTATTGCAGAATCCAGCTCCCTAAGCATTTGAAGCCTTAAAAACTGCTCACTCTGAAAACCCACAGCCTTTGAGCCGCTCACTGAGGACCACCTTCATCAAACACCATTACAAGATCCAGAAAGTCAGGAACTTCTAAAGCAACATCTGCAAGCCTATAGCTCTTCAAACTCTGCACAGAAGCCTTCAAAAGAGACTCTAAAACCTTAAGCGGCACAATGCCAAAGAGCCTAACCCTCACAATAACCCTGCCCCTGTGACACTCCAAACTAACATCCACAACACTACTACCACCATCACCCGAAACCTCCTCAAAAAGCACCTGACGCAACACATCTGAAGCCATACAAATCTCCATACAAAAAACTACGCAGTAGAATTAAACACAAAAACCAGAGTAATACCAACCACAGCACACTGCCAAAAACACGCAAAATAGGGAAACCCGCAGTAGTAGCAGTAGCCAACAACACCACAACACACAGTTCCCGAACAGAAGACAACGACACGACAACTCATTCAATCATTTTACAAAAAACTCATTTTAGACTTGTAGTCGCCTTTTTTGGTTAGTGTGAATAGCTTTGCTTTACACAACATTTCTTCAAAGGTGTGAAATGCTATGAAGACACGGCTTTTGAGGGGTATTGTTGGTATTGAAGCAGCTATAGTCTTGATAGCATTTGTCGTGGTTGCTGCTGCACTAGCCTTCGTAGTACTTAACATGGGGTTTTACACAACCCAGAGGAGTAAGGAGGTTATGGGCCAGGGATTGGCACAAGCAAGTAGCGCATTAGAAATAGATGGAACAGTACTAGCAAAAGTAGCTTCTAATGGTACTACGAATTTGCTTGTTTGTGCAGTAATACCAATAAGGCTATCAGCAGGTCAAAAAGATGTTGACTTAACACCAGGAAAAGCAGACATAGCAGTATGGGTAATAAATAAGGGCGGCATGACAGCAACATACACAAACTCTTCACAGCAAGCCATTACAAACCTCACATATTACTTAGGAGGTACAAAATCAGCTAGCTTTAC
>Ga0080004_1108377_pt1 | contig 36279 bp, 31 predicted proteins | sample WasSprMetagenome_FD_69207 | JGI IMG/M metagenome (GOLD analysis project Ga0080004, IMG submission 69207) | Sulfidic aquatic microbial communities from Washburn Spring, Yellowstone National Park, USA - WS (SPADES assembly) (version 2) | ecosystem: Environmental > Aquatic > Thermal springs > Hot...
TGATATTACATAATCTGGCATATGTAGTGATTATCACTGATAACAACTTAGTTTCTTTATATGGTCTATTAAACCAAATAAAAGAGGTATTTCGTTCAGGGACATAATTTTGATCTATCCAGATTATCTTCAGGGACAAAAATTATGATCTAATGCGAGTTATTTTAAGGGCACAGCATAATTATATAAAATATATTTGTGAATTTTAGGAGGTTTTATGAAATTTGAATTTAAGAAAATTATAGATTATAAAAAGCCAAATGTTAAATATAGATTGATTACAAAGAATTATGTTAAGGTTTTAAAATGTGGCAATCAGAAATTTTTAAAAGTTGATCCAAAAGGGCTTAGTCTTCTTGCAAAAGAGGCATTTAGAGATATTGAGTTTTTATATAGAACAGAACATCTTAAACAAATTGCATCTATTTTAGAGGATCCACAAGCCAGTGATAACGATAAATATATAGCATATCTTTTTTTAGAAGATGCAATAATTTCAAAAAATTTTGAACTTCCATTATGCCAAGATACTGGAACTGCAACTGTTATTGCTAAAAAAGGTGAGTTTGTTATAACTGGGGTTGATGATGAAAAATATATCTCAAAAGGTATATTTGAGACATTTCAAAAAGAAAATTTAAGATACTCCCAAACTATACCACTTGATATGTATAGGGAAAAAAACAGCGGAACTAATCTTCCAGCTCAAATTGATATATACTCAAAAACAGGGATGGATTATGAGTTTCTTTTTATAGCAAAAGGTGGTGGTTCAGCAAATAAAATGTTTTTATTTCAAGAAGCTGCTGCAATACTTACACCAGAAAAGTTAAAACCATTTCTTGTTGAAAAGATGAAATCAATTGGTACCGCAGCATGTCCTCCTTATCATCTTGTTTTTGTTATAGGTGGAACAAGCGCTGAGTATGTTTTAAAAATAGTTAAACTTGCATCAACTGGATACCTTGATAACATTCCGACAAGTCCTAATGAAAAATCTTATGGATTTAGAGATCTTGAGATGGAAGAATTTCTTCTAAAAGAGGCATATAAAATTGGTTATGGGGCTCAGTTTGGTGGAAAGTATTTTGCTCTTGATGTAAGAGTTATAAGATTGCCAAGACATGGTGCAAGCTGTCCAATTGGAATTGGACTTAGTTGTATGGCTCATAGACAAGCACTTGGTCTTATAAATGAGAAAGGTATATGGCTTGAGAGGCTTGAGGAAAATCCAGAGAAGTTTATGAAAGAGGAGTGGAGAAAAAAATATGGTTCTAAAAATGGTGTTGTTATAGATTTAAACAGGCCAATGGCTGAGATACTTAAAGAAATTTCAAAATATCCTATTGGGACACGACTTCTTTTAAATGGGAAAATAGTTGTTGCAAGAGATCTTGCTCATAAAAAATTTAAGGAGATGATTGATAATGGAAAACCTCTTCCAGATTACTTATTAAATCATCCTATCTATTATGCTGGTCCAAGTAAGAAACCAAAAAATAAACCATCTGGGTCAATGGGACCTACAACAGCGGGTAGAATGGATAGTTATGTGGATATACTTCAATCAAAAGGTGCATCAATGATAATGATTGCTAAAGGAAATAGAAGTGCGGTTGTAAAAGAAAGTTGTAGAAAATATGGTGGCTTTTATCTTGGCTCTCCAGGGGGACCTGCGGCTTATCTTAGCGATAGATGTATTAAAAAAGTTGATGTTATTGATTTTCCTGAACTTGGTATGGAGGCAGTTTGGATGATAGAGGTTGAGAACTTTCCTGTTTTCATATTAACAGATGATAAAGGAAATGATTTTTTTGAAAAAATAAATGAAAGGTGAGAATCGTGAAAGATGTTGGATTATGAATTATAAATGATGGATTATGGATGATGAATTATGGATTTTGGATTATGTAGCTGGTGATTTACTAATCGTCTTGCAGCGATAACCCGATTAACATTTGGACAGATAAATTCTTTTTTGCTCAAATAAACTTTTTAAGCAGTCCATACTTATGTAAAATTATTTTAAAACAACCAATTATTCTTATTTTATCTTAGAACTAAATACCTAATAAAAATTTCTCCAGAGGACCCTTTTAATATAATCTATAATCTCCTTATATGATATTTTCATCCAAGGGGGATTTGAAGGGGGATTTAATGTTTTTAATAAGTGGAATATTTTTAATACTTGTTGAAGGATATAATTTTAATATCCATCTTTTCTCAGGGACAAAAGTTTTTATCTAATTCTGATAATTGTTATCTTTAAAGAAAAAATTATATAATACTTAAAAGGGAGGAATTATGATGTTTTTAATTGCGCTTATTGGCATAATTCTTTCGGCAGAGGTAAAAGAAACATATTTAACGATATATAACAATAATCTTTCTGGGGTAAATCAAGTTTATTTGGATAAATGTAGAAATGGAATTTTTGAAACAGTGATAAAAAATATGCCAAGAACAATAATTTCAGATAGTTTAAATTTAAATCTTCCTGATTATTTAACATTAAAACTTCAAAGTTATAAAAATGAAAACACTGATTATATAAACCACGAAGTAAGTATTCTTACAAAAGATAACAGTATCATAAAAGGAATTTTATATAAAAATGATGGTGAGAGTTATACTATTAGAAATGAAAATGGTGAGTATGTAGTTGTTTTAAAAGAGTATGTTAAATACATAAATTATGGCAAATTTGATGAGATTGATTTTAAAAATAGAATGATAAATAATGGTGTATTAAAACTTGTTTTTGATTCCAAGAAAGATGGTGATTGCGAGTTTGGAGTAAATTATATTTTAAACAATATCTCATGGAATGCATCATATGATGCCTATTTAAATGATGATGAAACAAAACTTGATATAAATGCAAGAATTGTTATAACAAACAATACCGGGTATAATTTTAAAAATGCTCGTGTTTTACTTGTTGCTGGTGATATCAATAGGGTCTTGGAAAATATTTCAACATTTAAGACGATGAGTAAAGCAATGATGGCTTCTTCTTTTGAAGATTCGGCATCTGAAGAAATAAAACCATCACAGATCTCAGAGTTTTATTCTTATAATCTTCCTTTTAAAAACATAACTATAAATGATGGTGAGACACTTTCGCTTGATATGTTTTCAAGAAAAGGAATAAAGTTTAAAAAACTTTATATTTATAAAGGACAGCAAGATATGTGGTATTTTTATGATAATTTGAAGAGTTATAGATATGATAAAAACCTTACCGCTAATTTAATATTTGAAAATAACAAAGAAAATTCTATGGATATACCACTTCCAGCCGGAAATGTAAGGATTTATAAGAAAAATGGTAATTTTATAAGTATGGTTGGTGAAGATAAGATAAAGCATACTGCTGCAAACTCAAAAATTGAACTTACACTTGGAAGAGCATTTGATGTAAGTGGTAAAAGAATTATTTTGGACCATAAAAAAGTAAGAACAAATGTTTATCGTGATACAATTGAAATAACTCTTAAAAATGAAAAAAATGAGGATATAAATGTAAAGGTTAAAGAGTATTTATGGGGAAATTGGAGTATTGTTGAAGCATCTCATAAATATACAAAAATTGATGCAAATAATATAGAATTTGATATAAAAGTTCCAAAAAAATCATCAACTACTATAAAATATATTGCTGAGTATGATTTAAATCAGTAATTTTTTGATGGGAAACTATAAAGTAGATATAGTAAATGATATAGAAATTGAGGTCTCAGCATTAAGTATAGTTGATCTCTTAAATACTTTGATATCTTCTTTTAATTCAATTTTAATAGAAGGCGAACGTTTTAGAGATTGTGAAAAAGAACTTGAGTTTGAAAATGATTTTCCTGATTTTTTTGTGGACTTTTTTAATGAACTTATATATCTTTTTGAAACAGAGGGATTTATTGCACATTCTATTTGTAATTTTTCAAAAAATGGAAAGATAAAATTAAAACTTTCGGGTATGATATTTGATAATCAAAAGCATAAAGTTAAGAGGGTTTTAAAATCAGCAACATATCATAATCTTGAGTTTAGAAATGATAACGGTTATTATCTTAAAATTATAATTGATATATGAGTTTTACCTGGATTGTTGAAAAAAGAGAGCATTCAAAATTTCCTTATCGAATAACTATAAAAGGTGATAATACAGAGGAACTTAAACTTTTATCTCAGGATAGATGGCCAGGAACAAGAGGAAGCGTTTTTTGTATTCGGGATAAAGAAGATAGTAGTGATGGATTTATTGAGATTGAAAGGGTTAATATAATTTCACTAAAGAAATTTGGCAAAAAAGTTTCAGTTGTTCTTGATAGAGCAAGAGAAAAAAGATGTGATTTTTTGGTTTTAAAAAAGAGATATAAAGATAGAGATGAGTACTATGAGCAGATATTTTTTAGAACTCAGAAATTGATTTCTGAAAATAGAACAAAATTTAAATTATCAACTTATCATCCGGGAAATCTAAATATTGTTATTGATATAAATGAGAGATATCCTTGGGTTTTTAGTGGTTGTAATGTTTTTAGAGAAAAACTTCCAGCGGGTGATTATGCTCTTAAAAATGAAAATTCAATAATAGCAGTTGTTGAGAGAAAGACTTTTGAAAATATGATTTATGAGTTTGGGAATATGGAGATTCTTCATCAGAAACTTTCTGAACTTAGCGTATACAAAAATTCTGCTTTAGTAATTGAAGCAGATTATAAGGATTTTTTAAATCCCAAAAAACTTAAATTTTACTCTACAACTTTTTCTGCAAAAGCAATAGGAGAGATTTTTGCTGTTCATAATAAAGTTTCAATTGTTTTTTGTGGGTCTAGAAAACTTGCAAATGAGTGGGTTTATAGATATTTTTATGCAATTCAATCAAATATAAACGATAAAATAGATATTCCTCTTGTAAGTGATATTCTTTTAAAATATGAAAAAGATGGTGAGAAGTTTGATTATATATCTCTAAAACAAAAAATAAAAGATGCAATTAATGATATGATGTTTTTTACTTTAGATGATATTAAGAAAAAATTTCCAGAGATTGATACCGAAACTCTAAGAAAAATTATTTCAGATTTTAAAAGAAAAAAGATTATAATATCAAAATCTAAAGGAGTGTATTTGAAAAATGAGTTATTATCGTGAAAATGAGTATAAAATAGTTATTAAAAAAGGTTATAGAGAGGGGATGAGAAGTGATGCTGTTATTTATGTAAATAAGAATCTTGAAAAATTTCTTGAAAAAGAAGCAATAAATCAAATAATAAATGTTACAACACTTCCATCAATTGTTGGCCATGCAATTGCAATGCCTGATATACATAAAGGGTATGGTTTTCCAATTGGTGGTGTTGCAGCATTTGATGTTGATGGAGGAGTAATTTCACCTGGAGGAGTTGGCTACGACATCAATTGCCTTGCCTCTTCTACAAAGATTTTTTTGCCTTTTGGAACTTATAAAAATATTGAAGATTTTGTTGAAAAAAAGTTACCAAAAACTATTTTTTTAAACTCTGATGGAAAAATAAAGGAAACAGATGTTGTTGCATGGATGAAGAGAGAAGAAAATAATTTTATTTTTGAAATAAAGACTAAGTTTGGTTTCTCATTGAGAGTTACTTATGATCATCCAATTTTTAATGGTAAAAAGATGATTGAAGTAGCAAAGCTTAAAGAAGGTGATAAGATTGTAATAAATCCTTTTACAGGCGTTGAGTATGAAGAAGTATCTAATGAGGTACTTGTTGATGAAGAAACTGTTATTCAAAAATTAAAAGAACTAAAAATCAGTTCAAAAGGAAATAGATATTCTCAAATTATTAAATGGCTTTACAAGAAAAATTTACTTCCTTTAAGAAAAAATTGCTATCAAATCCCATATCTTATAAAGATTATAGGTATTATTTTTGGTGATGGAGCAATGAATTTTAATGGAAAGAGGAGAAAAGGAACAATAACTATTCATGGAAAAAAAGAAGATTTATTGGATATTCAGCTTGATCTTTTAAAAATAGGTGTTAATTCAAAAATATACTTGAGAAAAAGATATCATAAAATAACTACAAATTATAATAAGACCTACTCATTTTTTACTGATGAGTATGTTTTAAAGATTTCTTCTACTGCTTTTTCCCTTTTATTAAATATTCTTGGTGTACCTGTGGGGAATAAAACATCTGTTAATTTTAAGGTTCCTTTATGGATTTTAAATTCTCCACTTTGGTATAAGAGATTATTCATTGCCTCTTTTTTTGGAGCAGAACTTTCTAAACCAAAAACTCTTAACAATTATAACTTTTATCCTCTAACATTAAATATCAATAAAAATAAAAAAATTATTGAAAATGGGTATGAGTTTTTAGCAGATATTAAAAAAATTCTTTTAGAATTTGGAATAAATACTACAGACATAGTAGAAGTTAAAGGACTTTCTGAGAAAAAAACTATTGGTTTAAGATTTCAAGTAAAATCTAATACTGAAAATCTCATAAATTTTTTTGCAAAAGTGGGATTTGAGTATAATAAGGAAGCAAAAAAATTTTCAAATGCTGCAGTTGCATATCTTAAGTATAAAGAAAAAGTTGTATCTATAAGGAAATCAACAAGAGAAATTTTAAGGTCTCTTTATAAGAATAGGACCCCAGTATCTACTCTTTTAGCAAATTACTTAAGTCCAAAAGATTTTCTTGATGAATCATTTATTCTTCATTCGCTTTACTCTCCAAAAAGAGATAATCCAAGAATATCATCAAATTTCCCATCATACAAAGAATTCCTTTCAAAATATCTTTTTAATGAAGAAGGGTTTATAATTGATGAAATAGAGAATATTGAAAAAAAACATTATAAAGGTTATGTTTATGATATAACAATAACAGAAAAAGAGCATAATTTTATAGCGGATAATTTTGTTGTTTCAAATTGTGGTGTGAGGTTGTGTTCAACTGCGCTTAAGAAAGATGATATTAAAGGAAGAGAAAAAGAACTTGTAAGAGTTCTTTATGATAATGTTCCACTTGGAGTGGGATCAGAAGGAAATATTTATTTAAGTGATAGCGAGTATAGAGAGGTTCTTTTAAAAGGTGCAAGATGGGCTGTTGAAAAAGGGTATGGAAGCGAAGATGATCTTGAAAATATTGAGTCAAATGGATGTATAAAAACTAATGCTGATTCTGTTACAAAAAAGGCGATTGAGAGAGGAAGATCTCAATTAGGGACTCTTGGAAGTGGTAATCATTTTCTTGAGGTAAGTTTTGTTGATGAGATTTTTGATTATGAGATTGCAGAAAAATTAGGTTTTTTTAAAGGGCAGATATTTGTAATGATTCATACTGGCTCTCGTGGTTTTGGCCATCAGATTTGTAGTGATTATGTAAATATAATTTTAAAAGCATCACAAAAATATGGAATAAAACTTTATGATAGAGAACTTGCAGCAGCGCCTTTTAAATCAGATGAAGGGCAAAGATATTTTTATGCAATGAATGCAGCTGCAAATTATGCTTTTGCAAATAGACAGATACTTAAAAGCATAGTTGAAAAAACATTTTTAAAGTTTTTTAGGATATCAAAAGATATGCTTTCAATGAGTACTGTCTATGATGTTGCACATAATATAGCAAAGATTGAAAAACACATTGTTGATGGAAAAGAAAAAACGTTAATAGTTCATAGAAAAGGCGCAACAAGAGCATTTTCAAAAAACAATAATGAATTGCCATTAAGATATAGAGATTTTGGTCAGCCAGTTATAATTCCTGGTGATATGGGAAGATTTTCATATCTTTTACTTGGGAGTGATGGATCTAAAGAAACATTTGGATCAAGTTGTCATGGAGCAGGAAGGGTTTTATCAAGAACAAAGGCAATTGAAAACACTAAAGGAAGAGATATAAGAAAGGAACTTGAAGAAAGCGGAATATATCTTTTAGCTGGATCAAGAGATACGATATATGAAGAGGTTTCAGATGCTTATAAGGATGTCTCAGAAGTAGTTGAAGTTGTTTGTAGGGCTGGAATTTCCAAAAAACTTCTTAGATTTAAACCCATTTGCGTAATAAAAGGATAAAACCTCTCATCCTTTAACTTCTTACCTTCTCACTTCCTTACTTTCTTACCTCTCACCTATTTTACGACGCCTACTGCAATTCCATCTGAACTAGGAATAATCATTTTTTGTGAAATTCTTTCATTTGTGAAAAGTATATGAAGAAATTCTCTCATTCCCCGAGATTTTTGATTTTGCTCTTTATCATCGCCGTCATAGAAAAGTTTACCTTTCATAAAGGGATTATGAGCAATTATTAATCCACCGCTTCTTATATTTTTTAATGCCCATCTTATATATGATGGATATCCATCTTTGTTTGCATCTATAAAACAAAAATCAAAAGGGGAAAATTTTGAAAGTTTTTGAAGTGCTTCATTTGCATCTGAGTTTATAACAGTAATTTTTTTATTAAGTCCAAGTTCATTTATTATTTTTATTGCAATTTCCGCATGTTTTGTGTCTTTTTCTATTGTGTATAGTTTTCCATCATTACTAAATGCCCTTTCTATCCAAATTGCTGAATATCCACATAAAGTTCCAATTTCAACTCCTCTTTTTGGTTTTATCATTGATATAAGTGTTGTAATAATATTTGCTTCGAAGGGTGTTATGTTTATCTTTCTTATACCATTTTTTTCCATCTCATCAAGAACCATTTTAGTATAAGATTCATCAGATGCAATATGATTTATTAAATATTCTTTTGTTTTTTCTTCAATATTCTCTGGAATTATTTTCATAATCTATATTTTAGCAATTTGAGTGTCTTATAAAAAACAAATATTTTTAATAAATACACCAAAAATCCCCCCTGTCTCCTGCTTTGAAAACCTTAACTCTACAATTTTTTATGTAATAAGTCATTAATTTTTACATAGAAATAAACTCAAAATCCCTCTATAACTCCAACCGACGTAACGTCGGGGAAAACAGGAATGGGATATTTTAAAAGCAAGGCTAAAGCCTTGCCCTACAAAATAGATCCCCTTATAACTCTCCCTTTTGTAAAGGAGGACTTTGAGGGGGATTTAATATTTTGAATAGTTTTTTGTTGACATTCTTTATTATCAAATGCATGAGATTGACAGATGAATATCTAAATTTATAAACTATAATTAATAAAGTTAGACAAGGTTAACTTATGAGAGAACTTACCAAAAGCCTTGAGGATTATCTTGAAGCGATATACATATTTGAAACAAAAAATGGCTTTTCAAGAGTAAAAGAGATTTCTAATTTTCTTGGCGTAAGTCTTCCATCTGTAAATAAGGCAATAAAAGAACTTGAAAAAAAGAATTTGGCTACTCATGAAAGATATGGGTATATAAAGCTTACGGAAAAGGGGAAAAATGTTGCAGCTCATCTTTTTAAACTTCACTTCGTTTTTTTTGAACTTTTTAAGCTTTTTGGTGTTGATGAAAAAAAGGCAGAAAGATATGCTTGCTATATAGAGCATATAATTGAAAAAAAAGATGTTAAATTCGTAGCGGATATTCTTGATTATTACAAGTCAAATCCCAATGAAATTAAGAAAATAAAAAATTCTATTAAGGAGAAAAAAAATGGAAGCAAATCTATATGATGCTCCAGCAACAAAACTTAGAGTTTTAAAGATTTTAGGGGGAAGTAATTTATTAAAAAAACTTTCTATTATGGGAATATACGAAGGTTCTTTAATCGAAAAAAAACTTGGATATAAAGGTGGTCCTGTTATTGTTAAGGTTAGAAACTCTGAGCTTGCAATTGGTCATGGCATGAGCTTAAAAATTATTGTAAAAGAAGAAAAATGAAAATAATTCTTACTGGAAATCCAAATGTCGGAAAAAGCGTTGTTTTTTCAAAACTCTGTGACTATGGAGCAATTTCATCAAATTATCCAGGAACAACTGTTGATATATTAATTGGAAAAGCTAAAATTGGAAATTGCGATTGTGAAATTATAGATGTCCCTGGCGTATACTCATTTGATGGAGAAAGTGTTGCTGAAAAAGTCGCATCAAGAATTATAAAAGAAGGAGATTATGACCTTATAATAAATATCCTTGATGCAAATAGTCTTGAGAGAAATCTTTTATTTGCTCTTGAACTTTTATCATTAAGGAAACCAACTATATTTCTTGTAAACAAATATGATATAGCAAGAAATAGAGGTATTAATATAGATTTTGAGAAACTTAGTAAAATACTTAATGTAGTAGTAATTCCAATAATTGCAACAATTGGGTGGGGATTTGATATCCTTGAAAATGAGATTAAAAATTTTTCTTTGAAAAATAAAAATTATGTTTCAGATATTTCCATTCCACCAGATACCCTTGATAAATGGAAGATGATTGGTGAGATTATTTCAAAGGTTCAAAGAATAGAGCATAAGCATCCAACATTTCTTGAAAAACTTGAAGTTTTAACAACAACACCGTCAATGGCAATACCATTTGGTATAATTGTGATAATTGTCTCTTTTTGGATTGTTAGATTTGTAGGTGAGGGTTTGATAAACAATTTTTTTGATCCTATTTTCAATAATTACTATTATCCGCTTATTGATAAGTTCAGAAATCTAATATCAAGTGATTTATTAAAAAATATTATTTTTGGTAAAAATCCCGTTGCAATGGAGGGGTTTGGTATTATCACAACAGGGGTTTATGTCCCTTTTGTTGTTGTTTTGCCTTATGTTTTTTCTTTTTATATTGTTCTTGGTTTTCTTGAAGATATTGGATATCTTCCTCGCCTTGCTGTTATATTAGATAGATTTTCTCATAAAATTGGGCTTCATGGATATTCCGGAATTCCTCTTATAATGGGGCTTGGCTGTAAGGTTCCTGGTATCTTTTCGCTTAGAATACTTGAGTCAAATCGTGATAAAATTATTGCGGCATCACTTATGCTTCTAATTGCTCCTTGTATTCCTCAAACAGCTATGATAATATCTGTTCTTTCTAAATATTCTATCATTTATACATTTTTGTTTTTTTTGTATCTTTTTGTCGTTGGAATTATTACATCTTTTATTTTAAATAAAATTTTAAAAGGAAGTTCATCAGATCTTTTTATTGAGATTCCGCCATATCATATTCCAGTTTTAAAAAATATGCTATTTAAACTTAAAATTAGAATTATTCAGTTTTTAAAAGATGCGGTTCCGGCAGTTATTGGTGGGATTTTTTTGATAAATATTTTAGATATTTTAGGCTTTCTTGAAAAAATTTCTTTGTTTTTTGCTCCGTTTTTTAAAAATATATTTTCACTACCGTCTGAGATCTCATCAATAATTGCAATTGGTTTTTTGAAGAAAGATGTTTCAATAACATTTTTAGTTCCTTTCAATCTTAATTTAAGAGAGCTTATGGTTTCATCATTTTTTCTTGTTACATATCTTCCATGCCTTGCTTCAATGATGGTGCTTAGAAAAGAGATTGGAAATAAAAACTCGTTTTATGTGATGTGTATTAATTTTGTAGTTTCTTTGATATTTACTTTTTTCTTTTCAATTTTACTTAAGTTTTTTGGTGTTTAGAGGAAGATAACAAATCTATCGAGATATGAAGAGATAACAAGGAGATTAAATATAATAAACTTTTATGACAGATATGGAATAAGAGCGACTAGAGAAGAGTATGGAGTAAGTAGGTCAACGATATATTTATGTAAGAAGAAGGTAAAGGAGGCAGATGGGGATATAAGAGCATTGGCAACACAAAGCAAAGCGCCAAGGAAGAAGCAAGAGAAGAAGTGGAATAAGGTGATAGAGGAATTTATAAATTTATAATAAGATATATAGAGAAACATCCCAGAGCAGGGAAGAACACCATAAAATATGAATTAGACAAATACTGTAGAGAAAATAAGATAAATATCATAATTGCAATTACACGAGGCATCCACAATCAAATGGATGTGTAGAGAGGTTTAACCGGACAATAAAGGAGCAATTTGTGTATAATAATTTAGATGTGATAGGAGATATAAAAAGATTTAATAGAAGGATGATGGAATATTTGATATGGTATGACACGAAGAAGGTACATAGGTCTTGGAATAACAAACTGCCATTAAAATATTATCTTGATGAAGTTATCAACAATTCTAAAAACTCCAATATGTTATGGACGCTTACATAACTGCATATAAATCTCAAAAAAGAGGTATAATACTATTAGGAGGATTTATGGAAGGTTTATCACTTAGAAAAACTCATTTAAATGAGATTCATAAAAAATATGGTGGGAAGTTAGTTGATTTCCATGGTTGGGAGCTTCCAGTTCAGTTTGAAGGAATAATAAAGGAGCATATAACTGTTAGAAATGGAGTTGGTCTTTTTGATGTAAGTCATATGGGACAGATTTTTGTAAGTGGAAAGGATGCAAGAAGATTCCTTGATTGGGTAAATACAAACAATGTTTTTAAACTTAAAAAAGGCGAAGGTTGTTATTCTCATCTTCCAAATGAAAGAGGTGGTGTTGTTGATGATGTTATAAATTTTTGTCTTGATGATGAGAGATTTCTTGTAATAGTTAATGCTACAACAACAGAAAAAGATTATAATTGGTTTTGGAAAAACTCTAAAAATTTTAATGTAAAGATTGAAAATAAATCAAATGAGTATTCAATGATTGCAATTCAAGGGCCAAAATCTATTGAGGTTATGAAAAAATTTTTTCCTGAGATTTTAAAGTATCCAAGATTTGGAATAGTTGAAGCAGATATAATGGGAAAACATTGTTTTGTTTCAAGAACAGGTTATACTGGTGAGGATGGATTTGAGGTAACCGCACCAAATGAGATAATAGTTGATATATGGGAAAAATTTATGGAACTTGGGAAACCATATGAGATAAAACCTTGTGGGCTTGGCGCAAGGGATAGTTTAAGGCTTGAGTCAGGATATCTTTTGTATGGGAATGATATTGACGATGAACATTCAAGCTATGAAGCAAATTATGGATGGGTTGTTAAATTAAATAAAGGTGATTTTATAGGAAAAGAATATCTTGAGAAGCAAAAAAAGGAAGGAATTAAGCAAAAACTTACAGGAATAGTTATGGAAAATGGCGTTCCAAGACAAGGTTATAAAGTTTTTAAAAACAATGTTTTGCTTGGAACTCTTACAAGTGCAACATATTCACCATCACTTAAAAAATCAATAGGTATGGGGTATATGCCTCCTGATTTAAAAATAGGTGATGAGGTAGAGGTTGAAATAAGAGGAAATAAAATGAAGGCAAAAATATCTGAGATACCATTTTATAAAGGTGGTGTTTTCTTTTTTAAATTGAGTTAAAATAAGATGAATAAAGAAGTTAAAAGAATTTCAGAGAAAATCAAGGTCTTAGAAAAAGAAATAAAAGAGAAATATAAAGCAAAGATAATTGGTATTTTCGGATCTTATGTTCGTGGAGAACAAAATAAAAAAAGTGATATTGATGTTCTTGTAAAGTTTTATGATGGGGCAACATTGTTTGAATTTGTTGGACTTTCAAATTTTCTTGAAGAAAAACTTCATATTAAAAAGGTTGATGTTATTTGTTATGATACGGTAAGAGAAGAATTAAAAAAGCAAATTTTGAGTGAAGTTTTCTATATATGAGAAGAGATGTGATAATTTATTTAAAGGATATATTAGAAGCAATAAATGCAATTGAAAATTTTGTTAATGATATTGATTTTGAAAAGTTCAAATTAGATGATAAAACTTCAAGTGCTGTTATAAGAAAATTTGAAATTATTGGAGAAGCAACAAAAAATATTCCAAAAAGTATAAAACGGAAATATCCTGATGTTCCATGGAAAGAAATGGCTGGTTTTAGAGATAAACTAATACATTTTTATTTTGGAATAAAATATGAAATTGTTTGGGATACAATAAAATTAAAACTTCCAGATTTAAAACAAAGATTAACTAAAATTATAGAAGAAATAAAAAATAAATGATTAAAAAGTTGTAAAATAATTTTAGAGGTAAGTTAATTTTATAAAAAGGAGCGTTTATGAAAAAAGAAGAACTTAAATATACCCAAACACATGAATGGATAAAAATAGAGGGAGATACTGGCATTATTGGAATAACTGATTATGCTCAACAACAGATGGGTGATATAGTTTTTGTTGAGCTTCCAAAAGTAGGATTAAAATTAGAGAAAGAAAAACAAGCATGTGTTGTTGAGTCAGTAAAATCTGCTTTTGATATATACTCACCTGTAAATGGCGAGGTTATTGAGGTAAATAATTCTCTTTCAAATGATCCGGCAAAAATAAATCAGGATCCATATGGAGAGGGATGGATATTTAAAATAAAGATTTCAAATCCTTCAGAGGTAAACTCATTAATGAGTTATTCTCAATACGAAGAGTTTTTAAAAAAGCAGTCCCATTAATTTTTAGTGGTTTAGAGGTGAAATGTGATTAATATCTTACCTTCTCACTCCTCACCTCTTACTTCTCACTTCTCACTTTTCACTTCTCACTTTCTTACTTTTTACTTCTCACTTTTCACTTTTGATTATGATTAGGAGGAATTATGTTTATCTCAAATACTAAAGAAGAAAAAGAAATTATGCTAAAAGAGATTGGTGTTTCATCTTTTAAAGATCTTATTTCTTCAATTCCTGAGAAATTTTTAAACCTTGATTTTGATCTTCCAGATGGCTTAAATGAGATGGAAGCATATAACAAAATGAAAGAGCTTTCAGAGAAAAATATAATTACTAAAAGTTTTGTTGGTGGTGGGCTTTATGAAAGATATACCCCTGCTGTTGTAAAGCATATAATAGAAAGAGGTGAGTTTTTAACTGCATATACTCCATATCAAGCAGAAGCAAGCCAAGGAACACTTCAAGCAATATATGAGTATCAGAGTTTGATGGCAAATCTTTATGATATGGATTACTCAAATGCTTCAATGTATGATGGATCTACTGCCCTTGCAGAGGCTGTAAAAGCCTGTGTTAGAATTTCAAACAAAAATGAGATACTTTATTCTTCCTTTATAAATCCAAGACATATTGATGTTATAAAAACATACTTTGCAAATTCGAAAAATTATAAGTTTATAAAAATTCCACATAAAGATGGTCAAATAGATTTAGATGAACTTAAAAAAATGATAAATGATAAAACAGCATGTGTTGTTGTTTCAAATCCAAATTTTGTAGGAGTTATTGAGGATATAGAAGAGATTGCAAAGATATGTAGAGAAAAAAATGTTTTAAGTGTTTGTTATGCAGATCCAGTTTCTTTATCTATTTTAAAAACACCTGGTGAGGCAGGCTTTGATTTTGCAGTTGGTGAAGGGCAATCACTTGGGCTTCCACTTTCTTACGGGGGACCATATCTTGGAATATTTACATGTAGAAAAGAGCATTTGAGACAGATGCCTGGAAGGATTTGTGGAATAAGTGTTGATAAAGATGGGAAAAGAGCATTTGTATTAACTATTCAGGCAAGAGAACAGCATATAAGAAGAGAAAAATCAACATCAAATATCTGCTCAAATCAGGCTTTATGTGCACTTAGTGTAACAGTTTATTTAACACTTCTTGGAAAAGAGGGATTAAAGGAACTTTCTCTTTTAAATCATAATCTTGCAAAATATGCAGCAAAGAAGTTTAGAGAGATGCAAATAAAAATAAAGTTTGATAAATCATTTTTCAATGAGTTTGTAATTGATATTGATAAAAATCCTATTTCTCTTAGAAGGAAACTTATTAAAAAATATAAAATAGATCCAGGACTTGATCTATCAAATTTAGGTAAAGAGTTTAAAAATTCACTTCTTGTGACATTTACTGAGACAAAAAATGAAAAAGATATAGATGAACTTGTAAATGCAATTCATAATGAGGTTATGGTAAAGAAGTAAAGGAGGTTTTATGAATTCGATTGAAAAATTTGAAATGAAACTTAGTATTGAAAAATCAAAAGATGGTAAAAGAGGTGTTCATTTTAAAAGAAGTATTGAAGAAAAATTAGATATAGATGAAAAATATCTAAGAAAAACAACACCTAAACTTCCGCAGATGTCTGAGTTTGATGTTGTTAGACATTTTACAAGATTAAGCAAACTTAATTTTTCAATAGATACTCATTTCTATCCACTTGGCTCTTGCACAATGAAATACAATCCTAAGATAAATGAAGAGACATCATCTCTTGAAGGTTTTTCAAAACTTCATCCTTATTCCCTCGAAGAATGCGCACAAGGAATTCTTGAGATATTTTATGATGCAAAAGAGAGGTTTTGTAAAATTTGTGGAATGGATGATGGAACACTTTGGCCAAGCGCTGGTGCTCATAGTGAGCTTTGTGGAATACTTATAGCAAGAAAATATTTTGAATTAAAAAAAGAAGATAGAGATGAGATAATTGTTCCAGATTCTGCACACGGCACAAACCCTGCAACAGCATCTATGGCAGGATTTAAAACTATAAATATGAAATCAAATTCTGATGGTGAGATAGATATAGAAACACTTAAAAAAACACTAAATCCAAAAACAGCTGTTTTAATGTTAACACTTCCAAATACACTTGGTGTTTTTGAATCAAAAATAGAAGAGATTGTAAAACTCTGTCATGATAATGGTACGCTTGTTTATATGGATGGAGCAAATATGAATGCTCTAATAGGGATTGTTAAACCTGGGGATTTTGATGTAGACATTATGCATTTGAACCTTCATAAGACATTTTCAACACCTCATGGTGGCGGTGGACCTGGAAGTGGTGCTATTCTTGTAAAAAAACATCTTTCTGAGTTTCTTCCAATACCAATTGTTGAAAAAGATGGAGAAAAATATATTTTAAATGAGAAAAAGCCAAATACTATTGGGAGAATAAAATCAGAGTTTACAAACACTGCTGTTCTTTTAAGAGCATATACGTATCTTTTAATGCATGGGCCAAAAGAGTTTAAAGAGATCTCTGAAAATGCGATAATAAATGCAAATTATATAAAGTCAAAGCTTGAAAAAATATATCCAGCTTATTCAAAAAAGTACTGTATGCATGAATGCGTTTTAACTCCTCCAAAAGAAATTCTTGAAAAAGGTATAAAAACACTTGATATTGCAAAAAGATTGCTTGATTATGGTTTTCATGCTCCAACAATATATTTTCCTCTTATAGTTCATGAAGCAATAATGATAGAACCAACTGAAACAGAAAATAAAGAAACTCTTGATTCTTTTATAGAGGCAATGATAAAGATATACAAAGAGGCAAAAGAAAATCCTGATACTTTAAAAAATGCTCCGCATACAATGCCAGTTAAAAGAATAGATGAGGTTAAAGCTGCAAGAGAACCAAATTTAAGATGGTAGTTTTATTGAAGTTTAGTTGTTTTTTATGTAAAATAAATTTGATGGCGCGGTAGCCAAGTGGTAAGGCCGCGGTCTGCAAAACCGCTATGCGTCGGTTCGATTCCGACCCGCGCCTTTTGTTTTTTTTAGAGGCATTTATGAAACTTAGCAAACTTGTTATTTCTATAAAACCATCAGCAACACTTAAATTAAATGAGCTTGCAAATAAACTAAAATCAGAAGGGAAAGATATTGTTCATTTAGGTGGTGGGGAACCAGAATTTGATATACCTGAAAGTGCTCAAAAAGAAGTTATTGAAAGACTTAAGACCAAACGAGTAAGATATACTCCAACTGCAGGAATAAAAAAACTAAGAGAAGAGATTGTAAATTATGTAAGTGATATTTATAATTTTAAAGTGGATATTGATAATATTGTTGTTTCAACTGGTGCAAAGCAGGCGATATATAATTTTTTATTATCTGTGCTTGATCCTGGTGATGAAGTTGTAATAATTGCGCCTTACTGGGTAAGTTATACTGAGATGGTTTCTATGGCTTATGCTCATCCTGTTGTTGTAAGACCATCACAAGGACTTATACCATCAATAAATGATATTAAAAGATGTATTTCTTCAAATACAAAATTGATAATGATAAATTCTCCAAATAATCCCACTGGTCTTATCTGGCCAAATGAACTTATTAAAGATGTTATAGACCTTGCAGAAAAAAATGATATATATGTTCTTTTTGATTCAATATATGATCAGTTGATAATAGATGATTTTGATTATAAAAATCCATTTAGTTTTGTAGATGATATAGAGAAATCAAATGTTGTTGTGGTAAATGGTGTTTCAAAAGCATTTTCAATGACAGGTTTTAGAATAGGTTTTTCAATTGCATCAAAAGAACTTTCAAAAGCAATGACAAAGATTCAAGCACAGGTTACATCTTGCCCTTCTGAACTTTCCCAATATGGTGCACTTGGTGCGCTTAGAGAGGGAAAAAAATTTTCAAAAAAACTTGTTGATGACCTTAGAATAAAAAGAGATATCCTTGTTGATGAACTTTCAAAGATTAAAAAAACTAGATTTATAAAGCCGCAGGCAACATTTTATTCTTTTGTTGATTTTTCTGAGTATGAAAAAGATAGTGCAAAACTCTCATCAACTCTGATAGAAAAAACAGGTGTTGTAACAGTTCCAGGGATTGAGTTTGGTATGGAGGGTTATTTGAGAATAAGTTTTTGTTCTGATGTTGATAGTATAAAAAAAGGAGTATCAAGGATAAGAGAGTTTCTTGATGGAGGAAATTTATGATTTATCTTAATTTAACAGAGGCAGAATTATACGAACATGCTATTAGAAATGGGGAAGGTATAATTTTAAATACAGGAGCTCTTTCTGTAAAAACTGGGAAACATACAGCAAGAAGTGCAATGGATAAGTTTATTGTGAAAAAAGAGCCATCATCAAATCATATATGGTGGGGCGAAAATAATGTAGCAATTTCTGAGGAAGTTTTTTTAAATCTATTAAAAAAGATCAATGATTATCTTTCCAAAAAGGATCATTATGTTAGATACTCATATATAGGTTCAAATCCAAAATATAGATTAAAAACAAAAGTAATAACTGAACTTGCATGGCATAGCCTGTTTGTAAAAAATCTTTTTTTTGATCTTCCTTCTAATTATGATGGCGAATTTGATTTTACTATAATAGATGTTCCAAATTTTAAAGCAGATCCCAAAATTGATGGAACAAGAACAGAAACATTTATAATAATAAGTTTTGAACATAAAACTGCGATAATAGGAAACACTGGTTATGCAGGAGAGATAAAAAAAACAGCATTTACTGTGATGAATTATCTTCTTCCACTAAAAAATGTTTTTCCAATGCATTGCTCTGCTAATATATCAAAAGAAGGAAAAACTGCAATATTTTTTGGACTTTCAGGAACAGGAAAAACTACTCTTTCATCAGATCCACATAGAAATCTTATAGGTGATGATGAGCATGGATGGGGTGAGGATGGGATTTTTAATTTTGAGGCAGGATGTTATGCAAAGGTGATAAATCTTTCAAAAGAGAATGAGCCACAGATATATTCTGCTGTAAATAGATTTGGAACTGTTCTTGAAAATGTAGTTTCAGATAAAAATAGAATGCCAGTTTTTGAGGATTCATCTATTACAGAAAATACAAGGGCAGGATATCCGCTTCATTTTATAAACAATTCTATTTATGGGGATGTCTTTCCTCATCCAGATAATATAATAATGCTTACATATGATGCTTTTGGTGTTTTGCCACCTATTGCAAAACTAAATTTTTCACAGGCAATGTATCATTTTATCTCCGGTTATACTGCAAAGGTTGCAAATACAGAGATTGGAATAAAAGAGCCAAAAGCAACTTTTAGTACTTGTTTTGGTGCACCATTTATGACGCATCACCCTCTTGTATATGCAAAAATGCTTAGCGAAAAGATGAAAAAATATAATACAAACTGCTGGCTTATAAACACTGGGCTTTGTGGTGGTCCATATGGAGTTGGGAAGAGAATAAGTATAAAACTTACAAGAGAAATTTTAAACTTTGCTTTGAATTTCAAAGGCGAGTGTGAGTTTATAAAAGACAATGTTTTTGGTTTTGAAATTCCACAAATTCCAGGCATTGATAAAAATCTTTTAAATCCAAGAACTTCTTGGAAAAATCCATCAGATTATGATATAAAATACAGGGAACTTGCTGCAATGTTTAAAAAGAATTTTGAAAAGTTTAATATCACTGATGAAAATATAATAAAAGGTGGGCCTATTTTATGAGTATAAGATGTTTGTTGGTATTTAGAGAGATCACCAATTCTCCAAATAGAGAGAATGATGATGCACTTATTTTAAAAGGTGTTGCAGATGAACTTGTTAAACTTGGAATAAGGGTTCATCTTATTGAGCCGGAGGTTATAGATGATGTTATTGATGAGAAATGGGATTGTGTAATTCCAATGTGCGAAAATCCTGAAAATCTTGAAAAGATTAAAAAAATAAATTCCATTTTCATAAATCCTGTTGAGTCAGTTTATAATTGTTATAGAAGAAATATGTTTTTTCTTGTAATGCAACACTGTCCTAGAGTTTTTCCAAAATCTGAAATGAGAGATATGGATGAGTTTCCAGGAAATCCACCTTCTTTTTTAAATTCTCATGGGGTTTGGGTTAAAAGAGGAGATGTCCATAATACTTGCCTTCATGATGTTCATTATGTAAAAAAGTGGGATGACGCTGTTAGAGTTAAGGAAGATTTTGAAAAAAGAAACATAAAAGATGTTTTGATTCAAGAGCATATAGAAGGGGATCTTATAAAGTTTTATGGTGTTGGTCCTGGTAGATGGTTTAGTTGGTTTTATCATAAACCACAAGTTGCAAGAAAATACCATTTTGATCTTTTAGAGCTTCAAGAAAATGCAACAAAATTTGCATCTGCTGTTGGTGTTGAGGTTTTTGGTGGGGATGCTATAGTTACACCTGATCTTAAAATCTATGTTATTGATATAAATAGCTGGCCATCTTTTGCAAGGGTTAGAGATGAGGCGAAAAAACAAATAGCAAAACATATTTTTTCAAAGGTTAGAAAGGAGGAGAAATGAAAACGAAAACAATTAAAAGTGAGAATAAAAAGGATGTCAACGGATTTATGCCAGGACCAAAATCGTTAAAGATTTTTGAAGAAGAGCAGAAATACATTGCTCCTGGTGTTCAATCTATTGCTCTTTTTTCCAAACTTGTTATGGAAAGAGGAGAGGGTTGTTATTTTGTTGATGTTGATGGAAATAAGTATCTTGATATGTATGCAGGTGTTGGTGTTGCATCACTTGGGCATGGTCATCCAGATTATGCAAAAGCAATAAGCGAGCAGGTTTCAAAGATAAATACTGGAAGTTTTTGTACTCCAAGAAGAGCAAATTACTGTAAAACACTTGCAAAATACACACCAAAAGGTTTAACAAGAATTCAATTTTATTCTGGAGGGGCTGAGGCTGTTGAGGCTGCGATAAGACTTGCAAAGAGTTACACAAAAAATTATGAGATAGTTGGATTTTGGGGTGGGTTCCATGGAAAGACAGGAACGGTTTTAGGACTTCTTGATGATTTTAAAAGAGAACTCGGTCCCGTTATGAGTGGTATTCATTCAATTCCTTATGCTTATTGTTATAGATGTCCATTTAAAATGGAGTATCCAAGCTGCGGATTATACTGTGCTGAGTTTATAAGAAAACAGTTAAAACAGGAAAGTGCTGGTGAGATTGCAGCATTTATAATTGAGCCGATACAAGGAACAAATGGAAATGTTGTTCCACCAAAAGAGTTTTTAAAAGCGGTTAAAGAGATTGCAAAAGAAAATAATGCTCTTCTTATATGCGATGAGATGATATGTGGTTTTGGAAGAACTGGAAAGATGTTTGGTGTTGAACACTTTGATGTTATTCCTGATATAATGACGGTTGGTAAGGGGATTGCAAATGGATTTCCTGTTGCTGGTGTTATATCAAACGATGAGATAATAAATGCAAAACCATTTGCAAATCCAAGTGGAAGTTCATCAAGTTATGGTGGAAATCCTCTTGCGGGATGTGCTTGCGATGTAACACTTGAGGTAATAGTAAGAGATAACCTTGTTGAAAACTCAAGGAAGGTTGGTGAGTATTTATTAAATGAGTTTAAAAAACTTCAAGAAAAATATAGATTTATAGGAGATGTTAGAGGAAAAGGATTGATGATTGGTGTTGAGATGGTAAGCGATAGGAAAACAAAGAAGCCTCTTGAAAAGCATATAACAAGAAGACTTTTTGATGAGTGCTTAAAAAGAGGATTAATTTCTATGTGCTATTCATCAACAATAAGAGTAAATCCACCTCTTATAATTACTGAAAAAGAGGCAGAGACAGCAATAAGAATATACGATGAGGCATTTGGAGTTATAGCAAAAGAATTTAATATTTAAACATGTAAGCGAAAATAATAAACAATGTATGGTTTAGATAATTTCTTGGAGTAAGAAAGTAAGGAGAGTTAGAAGTTAAGAGGTGAGGAATAAAAATCCCCCTGAATCCCCCTTTGTAAAAGGGGGATTTGGAAAAAAAGAAAAATCCCTCTTTATCTCCTCATTTAAAAAAAAGGAGAAATAAGAAGTGGGATTTTAAAGAAAAAGATAAAGTTGCCCTACAGTTAAATTAAAGGGTAAATCTATGAAAACTATTTGTATTGCTGGGTTTGGTGCGGTTTGTGAAAATGCACATATTCCTGTTATAAAAGAACTTAGAGAAAATTATATTTTGAAAGGAATTTTTGATGTAGATAAGGAAAGAAGAAAAAAGGCATCTGAGATTTGTGGAGTTAATGTTTATGATAATCTTTTGCAAATGCTTGAAAAGGAAAAACCTAATTGCCTTGTAATAACAACACCACCATCATCACATAAAGATATAATACTTAAAGCAATTGAGAGAGGAATTGATGTTTTGTGTGAAAAACCACTTGTTACAAATTTAAAAGATTTTAAAGAGATTCAAAAATTTGTAAATAAAACATCAAGAATTGTCTATACTGTTCATAATTGGATATACTCGCCTCATATAATAGAAATTAAAAAATTTATAGATGAGATTGGAAGTGTTAGAAGAATTAACTGGGAGACACTTAGAAAAAAACCATCTCAAAGTGCATCAGCAAATTGGAGAGTTGACCCTAAAATTTCAGGTGGTGGTATAATATTTGATCATGGATGGCATGTTATATATATAATGAGATCGTTTATTGGAAAAAGTTTTACTGATGTTAACCCATTTTTTTTAATGAATGAGAGTGGAATTGATGAGGTTGCGGATTTTAGAATAGAATATGGAGATGTTGTTTCAGATATACATTTATCTTGGAGATCTCCAATTAGAAAAAACATAATGACAGCATATGGAGATGCTGGGGTTCTTGTTTTTGATGATGAAAAGATTTATATTTATAAGGAAAATGGTGAGGTAAAAGAACATTTTTTTAATGAAAAAATGTCTCAATCATCAGCACATCCTATTTGGACAAAAAATGTTTATATCGATTTTTATAATTCTTTTAAAAATAGAGAAAAATTTGAAGAAAATTTTGATGAGGCATTAGAATGTATTATGATAATAGAAAAAGCATATGAAAAATATAAACAAAGAAAAACTCAAAAATTACATAATTGAAATTATCAGGGGTGGTATAAATATCGTTGTTGTTTATTTTTTGAATTATTTTATATCATCCCTTCCTTTTGTATCAAACCTTAATATATTTAATGAGAAAACATATCTTTTTGAGTTTATAACATTTTTGATGATGATAATTTCTTGTTTTATAATATATGAGTTTGCAAAAAGAACTCAAAGTATTGTTGATGAGATGCTATTATTTATTCCAAATTCAGGAAAAATTCATTCATATTCTGTTTATTTAATACTTATTATAGTTGCATATTTTTCAGCAAATACAATTTTTATTAAATTTTTTGGAGAAGAATGGATTTGGGTTTATAATCTTTTCTTTATAGCATTTTCACTTTATTTTGCTGCAAAAATTTTTGTAATTTTTTATCAAAACTCTCATACTATAAGCTCAAATATATTTGATATGTTTTTAAATCAGACGAAGGAGTAGTTATGATTAAAATTATTCTAATGTTTGTTTTAAGTGTTTACTCTGAAAATAATACTCAAATTAATAGGCCAGAATACTCAATTGAGCCATATTCTGTTATAAGTGACACAAAGATTGTAAATGAAGGATCTACTCTTGCAAAAAGCCCTGTATATGATGTTATTTGGACATTAAATGATTCTGGAGATAGTGCAAGGATATTTGCAATGGATGCTAATGGAAAGTTAATAAAACCATTCTGGGTTAAAAAATATAATGGAGTTAAAGTTGTTGATGCGATAAACATTGATTGGGAGGCAATGACATTTGATGAAAATGGAGATATTCTTATATGTGATTGTGGAAATAATTATAATTATAGAAGGGACCTTTCAATCTATAGAGTTTCTGAACCAAATCCATATTATGCCGATCAAACTGGAATAATTGCAAAATATCCTTTTAAACTTCCAGATCAAAACAAATTTCCACCAGAAAATAAACTTGATTGGAATTTTGATATTGAGTCAATTTTTGTATATAATGGCTATGTTTATCTAATATCAAAAAACAGAGGAAATACCAATGCAAAAATCTATCGTTTTAAAAATTTAAAACCTTTTGAAATGAATATTCCAGAGATATATAAAACATTTGATTTTAAATCAATGGTTACTGATGCAAGTGTCTCACCTGATAAAAAAAATATAGCAGTTTTAACGTATAATTATATATGGATTTTTGAAACTGATGGAGAAAATCCTTTTGGGAAATATTATTATAAGGATATTTCTCTTGGGCAATGCGAAGGAGTTTCCTTTCTAAACAATGAAGAGATTGTTATCTCAAATGAAGAAGGATATCTTTTTAGAATTAGTTTAAAAGAAATCAAAAAATAAATATAATTTAATCTTTAATAGGTCTAAAGTCCTACTTATTATAGAACTCAATGGCTTGACATGTCAATATTTTTCTAATAAAACATTTTTAAGGAGGAGTTATGATTAAAATAGTTTTGATAGCACTGATGAGTTTTGTAGTTAACTCTTTTTCTGATGATTTTGGTAATATTTCAAATGAGAAGATAAAACAAGCAGATGTCTCTCTTCCAACACCACAAAAAGGTGTTGGAAGTGATTTGGTAAATGATGTGAGTAATTCTATAAATGATATTCTTATAAAAAATCCTATAAGAGAGATTACTATAATGGTTTTTATCAATGCTAAAAATAATCTTTCTGATGCTGCTGTTTTGAATTTAAATGATATGGAGAGAGTTGGATCAACTGATAAGGTTAATATAATTGCAGAGACAGGAAGAAGATATATAAATCTTGATGGAAAGTGGGAGCAAGGAGTTAGAAGATTTTATATTCAAAAAGATACTGATACCGCTCAGATTAATTCAAAGATAGTTTTTAAGGCTAATTCATATGATATGGGAGATTATAAAAGAGCAATTGAGTTTGTTAAATGGACAAAGAAAAAATTTCCTGCAAAAAGATACATTTTAATCTTATGGGATCATGGAACTGGATGGCTTGATCCCAAAAAAGAGGCAAATAAAAATACAAATAAAGGAATCTCATTTGATGATGAAACTGGAAATTATATAAACACTGAAGAGATAGGAAAAATTGTTAAAGAGAGTGGTGGTGTTGATATACTTGCTTTTGATGCCTGTTTAATGCAGATGGTGGAGGTTCTTACTGAGGTTAAAGATTATACAAAAATTGTTGTTGGTTCAGAAGAAACTGTTCCCGGTTATGGCTATCCATATGCGCTTTTCCTTGATGCTATAGTTAAAAATCCATATATGAGTAATGAAGATATAGCAAAAGTAATTGTAGAGTCATTTAAAATATTTTATGACTATGTTAGACAACCTGCAACACTTTCTGCTGTAAGATCTGATAAAGTCGCAAAACTAAATTATCTTCTTAGTGATTTTGCAAAATCTGCTATGCAAGCAGATGAAATTGAAGCATTAAAGAAAGCAAAAAATGAAGTTATAAGATTTGATATACTTGGTGACTCAGATGATCCTTATAAAAATCTTTCATTTTTTGCTGATATATATAATTTTGTAGACATAGCTTCTAAAAATATTTCGAAAAATGATGAAAAATCACTTAAACTTAAAGAAAAAGCAGATTCTTTAAAGAGATTTATAGAAAATGAACTTGTTATTATAAGAAGAGGTTCTTTGATGGATAGGACTGGTAAATCATATGAAGAGCTTGCATATGGTGTAAGTATATTTATACCACCTGTAAATCCTGTCCTTGGTCAGGATAAAATAGATTCCATCCTAAAAGCACCTTATTCAAGTTTTAAATTTGCAAAGGAAACCGGCTGGAGTGATTTTGTAAAATTTATATACGAGAAAACAAAGTAAATAAATTTATTTTGTGAGTAGTTTATTAAAAATTTTAAATGTTGGATTAGAAATTATAGATTTTAAAAATTTCTCAATCAAAAAGTAGGGACCATAATTTAACATTCATAATTTTATTTAAAAATAAGATAAAATTATATTATGATTAAGATAAAATTTTGTGGAGCAAGCGGTGGTGATGTTACTGGTTCAAGGCATATAATAGAGACGCAAAATGGGAAAATTCTTCTTGATTGTGGAATTTTTCAGGGAAAGAGAAATGAAAGTAATGAGAAAAACAGAAATTTTCTTTTTGATCCTTCTTTACTTAATTGTGTTATAATCTCACATTCTCATATAGACCATATCGGTGCTCTACCAATTCTTTTAAAAAAAGGTTTTAAAGGTGATATTTTCTTAACTAAAATTGCAGATGAAATTTCGAAGATAATGCTTTTAGATTCTGCAAGACTTCAAGTTGAAGATGCAAGATTTTACAATAAGATTCACAAAGATGATGGTGATTTTATAGAGCCATTATATGACGAAGATGATGTTAGAAAGGTTTTTTCGTATTTTAAGTCAGTTGATAGGTTTGTTTATTTTAATCCTCTTAAAGATGTAAGTGTTAAGTTTATAAATGCAGGTCATATTCTTGGCTCAAGTTCTATTGTTATTGAAACTAACGGTAAAAAGATATTATATAGCGGGGATATAGGAAGGGAAAAGCAGATAATCTTAAAAAAACCTGATATTGAAGAAAATGTGGATTTTCTTATACTTGAAACAACATATGGGGATAGAGAACATGGAGATATAGATGATGTTGAAAAAGAAATTTCTGATATAATAAATAAAGTTTATAAAGAGAAGGGAAAAATTATCATACCAAGTTTTTCGCTTGAAAGAACACAGGAAATAATATATGTTATAGATCGCCTATTTACTTATAAAAAAATTCCACAGATTCCTATTTATGTAGACAGCCCTATGAGTGTTAAAATAACTGATATTTTTAACGAAAATAAAAATGAGTATGATTTTTCATCGGAGTTTAAAGATTATGATAAATTTGATAAAGATCCTTTTGGTTATGAGTATGTTCATTATATCAAAAGCGTTGATGAATCAAAAAAATTGAATGATAAGGAAGGTCCATTTATTGTGATTTCTGCAAGTGGAATGTGTGAGGGTGGAAGGGTTCTTCATCATATAAGAAATTCAATAGATGATGAGAAAAATGTTCTTCTCCTTGTAGGTTATCAGGCTGAAAATACACTTGGAAGAAGATTAAAAGATGGTGCAAAAAAGGTAAAAATATTTGGAATACCTCATGATGTGTCATTTGAAGTTAGGTCTCTTGATTTTTTCTCATCTCATGCTGGAAGGTCTGATCTTTTAAATTATGTTATGAAGATAAAACCTAAAAAAGTTTTTCTTGTACATGGTGAAAATCCTGCAAGAAATTCATTTAAAGAGCTTCTAAATCAAAACGGTATAAAAGAGGTTTATCTTCCGGAAATGGGAGAAGAGTTTGAATTATGAAATTAATTGAAGTTGAGTTTACAAAAATAGTTGGTGAGGGAAAATCACTTGGAAGAAAAGATGGTAAAGTTGTTTTTGCTTATGGTGTTATTCCTGGTGAGACGGCTATTATAAAAGTAAATATTGAAAAAAGAAATTTTATAGAAGGTGAAGTTTTTGAGATAAAAAATAAAAGTCCTTATAGGATAGAGCCACTTGAAGATCATTTTCTTTCCTGCTCGCCATGGCAAATAATTGATTATAAAAAACAGATTGAGTATAAGAAAAAACTTATTGAAGATCTTTTAATACAGACAACAAAAGAAAATATTATTCTTGATAAATTTTATCCAGCAACGGATATCTGGAAATACAGAACAAAGATTGAGTATAGTTTTACTGAATCTGATGGAAATCTTTATCTTGCATTTCATAAAAGAGGTGATTACTCAACCAAGTTGAAACTTAAAGATGGTTGTATTCTTATAGATGATGGATCAAATAAACGTGCTCTTTCCATTGTTGATAAACTTAATGAAAAAAAAATTTCTTCGTCTATTTTGAAAACGATTATAATTAGAAGCTCAAAAAGATATAATGAAAAAATTGCATCAATTTTTGTAAAAGATAAAGATTTTAGTTTTGATTTTGATAAAGATGTGAACTTAATATACTCAAATCCAATATCTTCAATATCAAGTGTTGATGGAATTATAAAAAAAGGTAAGGATTTTTTGAGTGAAAGAATATGTGGTATGGATTTTAAGTATGGTTTTGATTGTTTTTTTCAAAATAATATAGAACTCTTTGAAAAAGCACTTTATGAAATGAGAGATTTTATAGGTTTGCCATCAAAGGTTGTTGATCTTTATTGCGGAGTGGGTGTAATAGGTATTGTTGTAGGAAAAAATGCAAAAGAGCTTATACTTGTTGAATCAAATCAATCAAGTTCTAAATATGCAGCTATAAATATAGAACTTAACAATCTTCTAAATGCAAAGATTATAAATTCACTAAGTGAGGATCTTAATCAATCTGATTTTTTTGAAACAGAAGTTTTAATTGTAGATCCACCAAGATCTGGGCTTCATAAAAAGGTGATAAAAAATATTTTTAAATATCTTCCTCAAAAGATAGTTTATCTTTCTTGCAATCCTATAACGCAAGGAAGAGATCTTAACTTTCTTCTTGAAAAATACTCTATTAAAAAATCTATTGGATTTGATTTTTATCCTAATACACCTCATATGGAGAGTTTAATTTTTCTTGAAAGAAAGGGGGTTTAGATGAAGAAAAAAATTTTATTTGTTCTAATTGTTTTTATTATGTTTTTGCTCCCATTTATGGTTATATCAGTTCATTTTTCAAATACTGTTTCTGAACTTTCAAAAAATTATGTACTACTTGATATGGAGAGTGGTATAAATTATCTGTCTTCTAAAATTACATCAGTTTTGTTAAGTGAGTATGATATTGCCAAAGAGATTAGAGGTGTTAGTGATAGAAATTTCTTGATATCAAAGATAAAAGAGATTTCAAATAAAAGTTTTGTAAAAAATATTTCTTTATATGATATTAATGGAAACCTTGTATATTCTACTTCTTCGGATGAGAAAAAGATATCAAAAGATGAGATTTTTTTAAAAGCAAAAAAATTTGATATTCCAATTGGAATTATAGAATATCCTAATGATTATCCACCACAATTAATTACTTATGAAAAGATTTTAAATTATATTTTAAGAAGCATTGTAGATCTTGGATATCTTGGTGATATTTTATTTCAGTACTCAAAGAAAAATATAGGTCATATTTATCTAATAGATGCTGATGGGAATATCATATTTGATTCAAATTATGATTTTGTTTTTAAGTCATCAAAAATTGATAATGATTTGTTAAAAACAATAAATGAGTTTAAATCAAAAGGAATTTTTAATTATAAAGGAAACATAAAAATTAATGGTAAAGATTATCTTATTTCAATTTCAAATGTAGAGACAACAACCTGGTGGGTTTTAAATATTATTGAAACTTCAAAAGCAGAATATCCCGTTTTTAAAAACTGGGTTAGAAGAGTGGTTATATCAGGCGTTCTTATAATACTTTCTTTTAGTGTAATAACAATGATTATTTATGATAAGTTTTTTATAAAGAATACTTAAGATGTTAAGGTTTATTCTTTTTTAGAGGTTTTGGTTTGTAGTTAATTTTAAATTAGTATTATAATACCAAAAATGCTATAATATATTTAGAATGAATTTGGAGGGTTTATGTGGAATTATACTGAAAAGATGATGGAGTATTTTAGAAATCCAAAAAATGTCGGTGAAATAGAAAATCCTGATGCTGTTGGGGAGGTTGGAAGTATTGTTTGTGGTGATGCACTTAAGCTAACTCTTAAAATAGATCCAAACACACATGTAATACTTGATGCAAAATTTAAAACATTTGGATGTGCAAGTGCAATTGCTTCTTCAAGTGCTTTGACTGAGATGATAATAGGAAAAACTATTGAAGAGGCTGCTAAAATAACCAATCAAGATATTGCAAATTATCTTGGTGGCTTACCTGAGCAAAAAATGCACTGCTCAGTTATGGGAATGGAAGCGTTGGAAGCAGCTCTTGAAAATTATAGAACAAAGAAAGGAATTAAAAAGGTTATTGGTGAAAACGATAGAATTGTTTGTGAATGTTTTGGTGTTAGCGAAAAAACAATAATAAAGGCTATAGAGTTGAATAATTTAAAGACGGTTGATGAGGTCACTCATTTTACTAAGGCTGGAGGTGGATGTGGAAAGTGTAAGGGTGAGATAGAAAAAATTATAAAAGATTTTTGGAGTGGAAAAGAAAAGATAGATTTTAATTCTATGACTATGGTTGAAAAAATAAAAATAGTTGAGAAAATTTTAAATGAAGAAATAAACCCAAAGCTTAAAGCCGATGGGGGATTTATGGAACTTATTGATATTGAAGGAAATATAATAAAAGTTAAGTTTCTTGGTGCTTGCAGTAATTGTCCAACTTCAACAGTAACATTTAAAGAGGTTGTTGAAAAAGAATTAAAAAATAGAATAAAAGGTGATATAGAGGTAAGACTTGTTTAGGAGGATTTATGGAAAGGATTTATTATTTTGACAACAATGCAACAACAAGGGTGAGCGATGAAGTAAAAAATGAGATGGATAGATTTTTTTCTGAGCTTTATGGAAATCCATCAAGTATGCATTATTTTGGTGGGCAGGTTCAAAAATATTTAGATCAAGCGAGAGAAAGAGTTAGTATGCTTCTTGGATGTTTGCCTGAGGAAATAATTTTTACAAGTTGTGGAACTGAAAGTGATTCAACTGCGATATACTCAGCATTGCGAGCAAATCCAGATAAAAAACATATAATTACAACTGCTGTAGAGCATCCTGCAATTTTAAATCTGTGTAAGTATCTTGAAACTAATGGATATCGTGTAACGTATCTTAGTGTAGATGAAAATGGGATGATAAATCTTGATGAGTTAAAATCATCAATTACAGATGATACTGCAATTGTTTCAATAATGTGGGCAAATAATGAAACAGGTGTAATATATCCTGTAGAAAAAGCAGCAGAGATTGCAAAGGAAAGAGGTGTTCTTTTTCATACAGATGCAGTTCAGGCAGCAGGGAAAATTCCAATAAATCTAAAAAATACACAAATAGATATGCTTTCGCTTTCAGGACATAAACTTCATGCTCCAAAAGGAATAGGGGTTTTGTATGTAAGAAAGGGTGTAAAATTTGTTCCATTTTTGATAGGTGGTCATCAGGAAAGAGGAAGAAGAGCAGGAACTGAAAATGTTCCCTATATAGTTGGACTTGGAAAAGCTTGTGAACTTGCGCAAAAGAATATGGAAAAAGAAAATACCTATGTTAAGAATTTAAGAGATATGCTTGAGAAAAAGATTGTTGAAAATATCAAAGATGTTAAAATAAATGGATATAAATCACCAAGAACTCCAAATACAACAAGTATAAGTTTCGGATATGTTGAAGGTGAGTCAATTCTTCTTATGTTAAGCGAAAGAGGAATTTGTGCCTCAACTGGTTCTGCTTGCTCAAGCGGATCACTTGAACCATCGCATGTTCTTATGGCAATGAAGATACCTTTTGTTTATGCTCATGGTACGGTTAGATTTTCTTTAAGTATTTATAATACTGAAGAAGAAGTTGATTATTTAGTAAAACAAACAAAGGAAGTTGTTGAGAAATTAAGAGAAATATCACCTTTTGGAGAGGGAAAACCTATTTTTGGAGATGAGAGTTGTCATACTCATCACTAGAATTTAATTGGAAAATTAAAATTTAAAACCTACTTTATTTCCAAATTTGAAAAACGTAGATTTATATTTTAAAGCATTGTTTAAATTCCACATTTGAAAATCTGAATTTAGAAAAAGATTTAAAATAATAGGTCATTACTTAAAAAATTACACATTTTTATTTGTATCTAAAATGAACAATTTATTTAATAAGGAATTAAAGAGTTTGTGCCACTACTTATTTTTTCTTACTGCTTTTCCATCTTCTGTATAGTTATATTCAGTAACTTCGTTGTTGTTTTTAATAACTTTTAATGAAATTGGAAAGTTTTTGTTAAAGTAAAATATCAGTATTTCTTTATTGTCTTTTATTTCAAATTCTTTATCTGGGATATCTCCTGTTATGTCTATTATATTATAATCGTTGTCAAAGGTAAAACTTCCGGTATATTTTTTATTTTTATATATAAAAACCTTTTTATTTCTTGAAAGTGTTAAAATCTTTGTTGAAAACTCAGAGATATTTTTGTTTTCAATTTTTTGTAATTTTGTTTCTTCATTTAAATTGCTTTTTATATTTTCTTTATTTTCATCTTTTTCTTTTAATGGGATTTCACTAAGTTTTCCCATGGAATATAAGATTCTTGATTTGATATTTCCATCAAGGTCATATTCAGTTGTAAATCCGTCAAGAACTCCATCTGAATAACTTTGCTCAAGTATTAATCTTCCATCTTCACTATATATATATACTTTTCCATCTATTTTGCCATCTTTGTAATCTATTTTGGATTTTATTATACCATTTGGATAAAACTCTATTACTGCGCCATTTTCAAGACCATTTCTTATTGTTTTTTCACTTAAAAGAGTTCCATTTTCATCGTATTCATAATATATTCCATCTTTTACATATCCTGAACTTGAGATAATAATTGATGATGTAGATGAAAATACTTGTGTTGCAATAAGATTATTATTTTCATAAAATTTTTTTTCTATGTAATTTTGATTTTTTGATAATATAATTTTTAGTTCTTGTTTGCTTGTTGTAGTTGATTTATCTATTTGTGAAATGATTGTTTCTGCTGTTTGTGAGTGATTTATTATTTCATTTTTATCAATACTTAAGATTCCATATTTTGTTCTAATAATATAAGTGTTATCCATTACTCCTTCAAAATTTCCATATATAACACTTCCATCTTTTAATTCTATCTTCTCTGCAAAGATTGATAATGTAAATGAAAAAAGAAAAACAAAAAAACTCATTTTTCCTCCTTTTTTACTATTTTACAAAATATATAGATGATTTGTGGGCCCGGTAGGACTTGAACCTACGACCCATCCGTTATGAGCGGATTGCTCTGACCAACTGAGCTACGGGCCCAAAAGAAGTTTATAATTATATTATAAATTTTTTTTATAGATTTTCAAAATTTTCATTTTGATTTTATGTCTATATTATTTTTTATGTCTATGTTATTTTTTACAGTTTTTCTATATCATTAAAGAAAAATGGGTATGTTTTTTTTATACAGTTTGGATTTTTGATTTTAATGTTTGTAAATATTTTTTTAAGTATTCCTCCAAGCATTGCAATTCGGTGATCATTTTTTGTATCTATTATTTCTGGATTTTTAAACTCTTTTACTGGATAGATTATAAGTTTATTTTTGTTGTATTTGGTTTTTACCCCAAGTTTTTTAAGTATATTAATTGTTTCTTGTAATCTATCTGATTCTTTATTTTTCAATCTATCAACTCCATAGATAATACTTGCATTTTTTGCTTTTCCAAGTATTAAGCAAAGAAGCATAAATTCATCTATAAAATAAGGTATTTCATTTCTTTTTATTTTAAGTCCTTTTAAATTTTTAGATGGAGTTATAAATATATCAGATACTTTTTCACCTGAAATAATTCTTTTATTTTTGAATTTTATTTTTATTCCTGCTTCTTTTATCTTTTCTAAAAAACCAGTTCTTCTTGGATTTATTCCACAGTTTTTTACAATAATTTTCCTACCAGTAAAAATTGCTAATGTTATAAAAGGTGATGCATTTGATATATCACCTACAACTGTTACTTTGTTTGGTGTATTAAGTTTTACACTTTTAAGTTCTATCAAATTTCCTTTTATATTTATCTTACATCCACACTTTTTAAGTATTATTTCCGTGTGGTCTCTTGTTATTAGATTTTCTTTTATTTTTATTTTTCCAATATATATTCCGGAAATTAGAGCTAAGGATTTTACTTGTGCAGATGATGTTTTTATAAGTTTAGATTTTAGTTTTGATGGGAATGTTTTAAATGGAAGTTTAAAGTTTTTGTGTTCTATTTTTGCACCGAGTTTTGAGAGGGATGTTATTGTTTCTTTAAAACTTCTTCTAAGTATTGTTTTTTTGCCATATATTTTATATTTATGTTTTTGATTTATAAGAATAGGTAGTATTAGATTTAGTAGAAGTGCGCTTTCTCCAACATTTATTATTTCTTTTTTGAAATCTTTTAGACTTTTGCCCCAAACAATTATTTTTTTATTTTCAATTTTGATTTTTACCCCAAGTTTTTGAAGTGTTTTTATTGTATTTATTGTATCATCACAAAAAAGTGGATTTATTATAACAGTTTTTTTATTTGATATAGATGATATAACAAGCCATCTTATTGTAATTGATTTATCTGGTGGTGGAGTATATATAATTTCATTTTTCATTTAGATTTATGCAAAAATTTATTGCCTCTATGTAAGAATCTATTCCTTTTCCATAAATTTGTTTTATACAAACATCTTTTATTACAGATTTTTTTCTAAAGTTTTCTCTTTTCATGATGTTGCTTAAATGAACTTCTATTGTAGGTATCTCAACTGCTTCTATACAATCCCTTATTGCATAACTGTAATGCGTATATGCTGCTGGATTTATTATTATGAAATTTGCCCATTTCATATTTTTAGTAATTATATCAATTATTTCTCCTTCTGAATTCGATTGAAATATTTTAAGATTTATTTTGTTTTTTGAGGCAAAATCATTAAGGATTTTGTTTAGTTCTTTGAGTGTTGTTTTACCATAGATTTCCTTTTTTCTTTTTCCAAGAAGATGAAGGTTTGGCCCATGTATTACAAGGATGTTCATAAATTTAGATATGTTTCAAGAATTATTTTTTCATTTATATTAAATACTGGTTTTATTTTAGAAAAGTCCTCTATTAAAAGAAAGTAATTTTTATATCCCTTTCTTTTCTTATCTGCTTGAATGAGTTGTAAGAATTTTTTGGGATCTTTTTTTGTAAGTAAGTTTTTATCCAGTGTGTATCTTTCAATAAAAATATCTATAATCTCTTTGTTTTTTAAAACTTTTAGTTTTTCAGATAGTTTTGCTATGTAATAAAGCCCATACCAGACAGCATAGCCATGAGGGATTTTATTTATTTCTTCAATTGCATGTGCTGGAGTATGTCCAAGGTTTAAGATTTCTCTTATTCCGAGATTATCAAAAGGATCTTTTTTTACTACATCAACTTTAAATTTTATACATATCTCAATTGCTTTTTGGATTGTTTCGATATCTCTGTTGTATAATTTTTCCATTAAAACTTCAAGTTTTTTTGCTTTTTGAGTTGGCATAATTAAAAGATATTTTACAAGTTCTCCTACAGATTCTCTAAAATTAAAATCATCTTGTGATTTTGTGTATATTGGATCAATTAAAGTAAATTTTGGAAAATAAAAACTTCCAAGAATATTTTTTGCTCCATTAAAATCAACACCTGTTTTTCCACCAACTGATGCATCTATTTGTGAGAGTGCTGTTGTCGGGATATCAATCCATTTTATTCCACGCATATATATAGATGCACAAAATCCAACTGTATCTGTTATTCTTCCACCACCAAAAGCAATTAAAAGTGATTTTCTTGAAAAGTTAATTTTTAAGAGATAATCGACTATTTTTTTGATATCAGATAAATCTTTTTCTCTTTTATTTTCAATTAAAAAAATAGGAAGGTTTTTTATTTTTTCTCTAA
>Ga0080004_1126069_pt1 | contig 36196 bp, 31 predicted proteins | sample WasSprMetagenome_FD_69207 | JGI IMG/M metagenome (GOLD analysis project Ga0080004, IMG submission 69207) | Sulfidic aquatic microbial communities from Washburn Spring, Yellowstone National Park, USA - WS (SPADES assembly) (version 2) | ecosystem: Environmental > Aquatic > Thermal springs > Hot...
GTTCGCACGATGGCGTTGGCGCTGATGCCGAACATGTCCATCAACTCTTCGGGCTTGCCCGAACGAGGGATGTCATTGACGGCGAGTTTGTGGACTTTGATGCCCTCCTTGCTGACCGCACTTGCGACGGCGTCGCCGATCCCGCCTTCAGGGTAGTGGTCTTCAACGGTGACGATAGTTCGGTTGGTCTCCAACGCACAGCGGATGAGTGTCGCTTCGTCCAGTGGCTTGACGGAGTAAAGGTCAATGACGCGGATTTTGATGCCTTCGTTGGCGAGGACTTCGTAAGCCTTCAAGGCTTCGTGGACAGTGATGCCCGCAGCCACAACGGTGACTGCATCCTCCGCACTTGACCTCAAAATCTTGCAGCCGCCGACAGGGAATTCTTCCTCGTTGCGATAGATGACAGGCGTTTTGGGGCGTGTCGTTCTAAGGTAAGCGATGCCGTGATACTTCGCCATCTCGGCGACCAATTTGACCGTCGAGACGGCATCACAGGGGTAAAGGACGATGGAGCGAGGGATAGCCCTCAGTGCCGCGATGTCTTCCAAGCCCATCTGCGACGGACCGTCTTCACCGATAGAGACACCAGCATGCGACCCGCAAAGTTTGATGTTCGCCATCCCAATCCCTGCCATGCGGATGAAGTCGTAGGCTCGCATCAAGAAGCAAGCGAAACTGGAAGCGAAAGGGATTTTGCCTCTTGTTGCCAAGCCGACGGCGACGCCAACCATGTTTTGCTCGGCGATGAAGCACTCAACGAACCGCTCGGGGAAAGCAGCCATGAACTTCTCCGAGAAGGTTGAGTTTTTGACATCGCCGTCAAGGGCGACGATTTGAGGGTTAACTTTGCCCAACGCCACCAACCCATCGCCGTAGGCTTCCCTTGTGGCGACTTGTTGACCGAGTTCATAGCGGGGGAACTCAATAGCACGATGCCAATCTTCAGGAGCGGACGGCAAACTTGGGATGCCATTTTCTGGCGCTTTCACTTTCAACGAACGAGCCAAAGCAATTTGCTCTTCGGTCAAAACTAACTCCGCCAATGCTTTTTCGGCGAGGTCTTTGGGCAGTGGGCGACCGTGCCAACCTTCCTTGTCTTCAAGGAACGAAACGCCCTTGCCTTTGATGGTCTTAGCCAAAATGACCGTTGGCTTACCCTTGACAGTTTTCGCTTGCTCGAAGGCTGACATGAGTTGCTCAACATCGTGCCCGTCGACGATGATGGGATGCCAACCGAAGGCTTCAAAGCGGCGGGCGTAAGTTTCAAGGTCATGTTGAAGCATCGTCGGGGCGCTTTGCCCGAGCCTGTTGACATCAACGATGGCGGTCAGGTTGTCCAGTTTGTAGTAACTTGCGAAAGCAATTGCCTCCCAAACGCCGCCTTCAGCAACTTCACCGTCGCCCAATAGCGCATAAACTCGGTATGGCAGTTTGTCCATTTTCGCAGCCAGTGCCATGCCGTTAGCGATGGACAAGCCTTGCCCAAGCGAACCCGTTGCCACCTCTGCCCACTTGAATCGTGGTGTCGGGTGACCTTCAAGTTCGCTGTCAATGCGGCGCAAAGTTTTCAAGCGCTCAACAGGGAACGCTCCCGCTTCAGCCCAGACAGCGTAAAGCAATGGCGCTGCGTGACCTTTGGAAAGGACGAAACGGTCGTTGAGCGGGTTATCGGGGTTGGGGACATCGTAGCGGAGTGTGGTGAAGAACAGGGTGGCAACGATGTCGGCAGCGGACAAACAAGTTGTCGGGTGTCCTGACCCAGCAAGGGTCGTCGTTTCAACTGCATGTCGCCTCAGCAATTGACCCATCGCCCTCAAAGCCTCAACCTCCATTTTCCATCCCCTCCTCTCATGTTAGCTGAGATTGTTTAACGGCTTGTGGCAGGGAGGTTGTCTTTGAAGTTGCTTTCACAGGTTGCCATCTGCATGCATTTCCTCGTGCTGTTGTGATTTCAGCTCAGCGATTTGCGTTTTAATTCGCTCAATGATTTTGTTGGCGCGCTCACAGTGTGAGCCCATCCAAAAGACTTTCTTGCATTTTGGGCAACGCGCAAATTGAGATTGCGTCCTGTAGACATAGCGAGGGACTTCGTAGCGCACTTCCTCTTTGCTAACTGGCTCAAGCAACTCGTTACACTCAACGCACCTTGTCATTCGCTGTCCATCCAAGTCAAGGTCAAAGTGAAACGCTGTTTGTAGCAGTTGCTCTTGCCAGCTGTCGCTCAGTATCAGCAGGAACGGTGGCACATCTTTTCGGCGGAGCAGTTGAGTGTCTCTCGTCAGCAGGATCCTGTTTTCGTCCTTGGCTATCTTGAGCAATGTTTCGTCATCTGCATCTGGCAGATAAAAGACATCGTATCCAAGCAGTCTTAGCCAGCGGGCTAACTTGCCGAGCATTGCGTCTGCTGCAAACTTGAGCGCCATCTCAGCCACATCTCCCGAAGGCGTTCCGAAATCAGCTCGGGCAATTCGTTCCTGTTGAACGGTGTGACATTGATCAGCTCAACATCTTTCCTCTCCTTTATGCTTTTGAGGAACGGCAATGGCTTTGCCTGTATGACGCCTAACAGCGGTTGTTTGCTGTCAAGGCATTGAACGACCAATTCAGCGAACCCAGGGCAACGAAGTTCCATTGAGGCTATTTCATCGATGACGATGACCTTACCCTCTTTGAGCGCCTTTTGGAGTGCGGGCATAGCGACATTTTTCACATCTTCAATGTTCACTCCATACCTCCCGACGAAGTGTTTTGAGCGTATACGCACATGCGCCAATATCCCCTCACGCCCATCAAGCGTAACTATTTTGAAGCCGACTCTCTCCTCACCCTCTCGTATCTCCTCGGTGTAAAAACCACCAAACGGTAGCTCACAGGTTTCGATCACTCGTTTCACTATCGTCGTCTTCCCGACCCTCGGTATGCCAGTCAAGAGCAAGTTTGTAACACTGCCCATTTCATTCATCTTTCAAAGGCGCAGTCTTTTTGGTAGGCTATCGTTTTCTCCTTCGTAGCCATCCCACCGTCCTAATGGTGCTTAGCCTGTCTGCGATAGTGCTCATCAGTTCGCTGACTTTGGGATAAAAGATGTAGCCACCGATAAGTATGCACAGCACTATGAGCACATAAAGGAGCACAACCGTCTTTCGTATACCGCTTGCAGCGACATCAAACTCAAGCGCTTGTTTGCCGACCGACTCCCCGAAGCGTTCTATCGTCCACCTTGCGGTGTTGCCTTGCACATCGTTTGAGTTGCTGAGTTGTGGCATGACCTTCGATGGCATAGTTATGAGGATGTTCACATTCACTTTATCCAGCGCACCGAGCTCTGGTTCAGCCAAGCTCAAAGCTTTGGCGAACTTTGAGAAGTCAAATGTCTCAGTGTATCGGAAACGACCAGTTGGTGGAAACCATTTCAGTTCCCTTTCGTAGCTCACACGCATCCCAGGTAGTGGTGAGCTTGTGCGCCTCGGATCAAACTTGCGCTTGATGTGTATCTCGACTGTGTCGCCCCGCCTCACATGCCATACATTCCAATCCTCAAGGGAGTTCTTCGCCCTCTTCTCGAGCGACTCCTCGTAGTAGCGGTTTGTGCGTATGACGATTTCCTTCACAACATAGCCGTTAGCCTTCACCCATGTCCTGACCTCAACACATCCAACCTGAAACAACATCATCGCAAGTAGAGTGGCAAACATGAGACATGCTTTTCTCCCCACAGTCCTTTCCTCCCGCAGGATCACAAGCAAGGCTATTTCCTCTCTTTTCTTCAATTATGGCGCATAGCCCTCTTTAACCCGCCCTGCCTATGATCACCGTGGTTATACAAAAATAGCTTCCTCTCCTCAACCTCTCATCAGCTGTTGTTTTCACGCTTGAGAGCGGTTTGTTGCTACTCGAAACGCAAGTCGGAGCGCTGGCGCACTACTCGGACATTCACCGCCCTTAGCCCACGAGGTGTTTCCTCAATGTCAAACTCAACAGTCTGACCATCCTTGAGGGTGCGGTAACCCTGCCCGCGTATGTCGCTGTAGTGCACGAACACATCTTCGCCGTCATCCCGTTCTATGAAGCCATACCCTTTCTTGTTGTTGAACCATTTCACACGACCTATCGGCACTTAGAAGCCCTCCCTTTCTGCCACTCGGTGCCTGCGCTAACATCTTCACCTCGCATTTCTCAAGCTCGGCAAAGATGCACAGCCAACTTCACGGCTGTGAACGACAGCGCATGACATCGTTGGCAGTTTGGTTTGATCGGTTCCGCACACTACGCTTTCTAAGTTTAACTCTGTTTGAGCGACTGTCAATAGCTGTGAATTTGGACGAGGACAAAAACCTAACGACATAGCTCTCGCTGTGCGCCCTTGTGATAACATTGATGGTGCTATGCGAAATTGCGTTCACATCAAGCTCTCGGAGGCGAGCCGAAATGAAGGTCTACATTGTCACAGACCTTGAAGGCGTAAGTGGCATTTGCCTGTTTGAACAAACCCGTGAGAAGCAACCCGAGTTATATGAGGAAGCGAGGAAGCTTTTGATGGGCGAGGTGAATGCAGCGGTTCAAGGATGCATTGATGGTGGTGCAACCGAGATAGTAGTGCTTGATGGGCATGGTGGCGGTTTCAATTTCATCCCAGAGGAGATGCATCCAGATGCTCAATTCATAACTGGCATACATCGCCCAACTTGGCTCGTCGGATTGGATGGGAGCTTTGATGCTGTGTTGTGCATAGGCTTCCATGCGATGATGGGGACAGAGAATGGAGTCCTCCATCACACACAAAGCTCAAAGTTGGAAAGCCGTTATCGGTATAACGGCATAGAGATGGGTGAGATAGGACAGGTGGCTTTGGTTGCGGGTCATTATGATGTCCCAGTTGTCATGGTCAGCGGTGATAAGGCTGTCTGTGACGAGGCGAAGAAACTGCTTGGAGATGAGATAGTCACTGTTGCGGTGAAGGAAGGCTATTCAAGGCACTGTGCGAAGATGATACCGCCAAAGCGTGCAAGGGAGCTCATAAGGGAGGGTGCAAAAGAGGCTATGAGAAGGATCAAGCTCTGTAAGCCGTTCAAGTTACAGCTCCCAATCAAAGGCGAACTCAAAGTCGGTAGCAAGGAGATCGCCGATCAAATCAAACCGAGGAGGGCAAAGCGTGTTGATGATGTTACATTCGTTGCCACATTCGAAAGCGCCCTTGAAATACTCGACTTCTGATCTGGCTCTGTCGTTGCTAAATTTCTTCAAGCGTTGCGCCCTCTGATGGCTCACAAACATTCAATGTCGGTGTTAGCCCAGTTGCGTTTGCATACATCTGTGGGACGGACGAGAGGATCTCATCCAAGGCTTCCTTCAAAGAGAGCGCTATCACGCATCCGCCAAAGCCAGCCCCTGTGAGCCTTGCACCGATAACTCCCTTGTGGGAGCGCAACAGCTCAACCATGACATCAAGCTCAAAGCAACTCACCTCATAATCCTCTTTGAGCGACTCGTGAGATTCATTCATAAGCTCACCAGCTTTCGCTATATCGCCACTCAGGAAAGCCTCCCTGAACCCGTGCACCCTCTCATTCTCGGTTATCACATGCCTGCAACGCCTCCGTATCACATCTGGGAGCATGTGCTCAACGGTCTTAAACTCTTCGTAAGAGACATCCCTCAACGCTCTTATCTCTCGCTGTAGCAGGCGGCTTAGGAGTTTAACCCCTTCCTCGCATTGTTGTCTCCTGATGTTGTATTCCGAAGTTGCAAGCGCCCTTTCCTTCGCCGTGTCAGCGACGATAAACGCATACTTTGGGTGCGAGATGGGGACATGCTCGAACGAGAGGTGGCGACAATCAAGTAGGAGCGCATGCCCACTTCTACCATGCATGCAAATCATCTGATCCATGATCCCACACCTGACACCAACAAACTCGTTTTCGGCTCTCTGGCAGAGTTTAGCTATGCGTGTTTTATCAACGAACTTGAATTGCTCATAAAGCATTGCGGTAGCGACCGCAGTCTCAATAGCTGCAGATGAGCTTAAGCCAGCGCCTATCGGGATATCGCTTGCGATGCACGCATCCATGCCACAAGGTGAAATGCCATCGCTCATCAGAGCCCACGCAACTCCTCTGATGTAGTTGCCCCATTGCGCATCTGAGCTTCGCACCATCGAGAGGGCTTCTTTCAACCCAAATTCGTCCATCTGCGCCATCTCCACAGAGAAGACTCGCACAACTTCATCATCTCTCGGATTGAACGCCACCCATAGCCTCATGTTTATCGCCATCGGCATGACGAAACCGTCGTTGTAGTCAGTATGCTCGCCAATCACATTCACACGCGCCGGAGAGCTTGACAGCATTGTCGGCTCACAACCAAACTTCTCCTTGAACGCACCTATTGCTCTCTCCTTCCCATTCATCGCTCATCACCTGAGCTGGCTCAATATCACTTGCTCAAAGCCACCTTTGGCATTATGATGAGATTTTGGCAAAGGGTATCATCAGCTGAAGCTCAACAAGCGGGGGGTGACTTGAGCCATGCGTGTGGTTGCAAGCGGTGTTGTGTCGTTGATTTTGGCTTCCATAGCTTTCGCTGGCGTCCCGCCGAGGGTTGATGGCAAAGTTGTGGTTATGGTCATAGCACAAAAGGATTTCAGGGACGAAGAGTTGTTAGTTCCAAGTGAGATGCTTCGTGCTCATGGCGCGAAGGTGCTTGTAGCTTCAACTACAACCCAATCGGTTAAAGGGATGCTTGGGGCAACTGTGAAGCCAGATTTGCTCATTAAGGATGTAGACCCAAAGAAAGTAGATGCCATTGTCCTCGTCGGTGGAGTTGGCGCAAGCCAATACTGGAACGATAAGCTTGTCCATTCGCTCCTTGTGCGTGCTCACAAGCTTGGCAAGTTGATCGGGGCAATATGCATAGCGCCTGTGACGCTCGCAAACGCTGGCTTGCTCAAAGGCAGGAAAGCAACTGTATGGGCATCGGAGAAAGCTCGCATAGAAACGAAGGGAGCTACTTACACTGGTGCTGATGTGCAAGTTGATGATAACATCGTAACAGCGAACGGACCAAACGCAGCTAAAGCCTTTGGTGAGGCGCTTTTAAGGTTGCTTGCAAAGAAGTGATTGCAGGTGGTGACATTGGGTCGTAAAACGGTTTTCGTTGCGATGAGCGGCGGCGTTGATAGCTCGGTTACAGCAGCGATCTTGGTTGAGCGCGGTTTCAATGTCGTGGGCATAACTTTTAGGCTGTGGGGGAAGGGCAGTGACCGTTCATGCTGTTCGCTTGAGGCTGTGATGGACGCTCGTAGCGTCGCTTACAAGCTCGGTATACCGCATTATGTCTGGAACTTCGAGGGTGAATTTTTGCGTCAAGTCGTTGATGTGTTCGCGAAGGAATATGCCGATGGGCTCACGCCCAACCCTTGCTTGCTTTGCAACCGCTACATCAAGTTTGAGCATTTTTTGAAGAGAGCGTTGGCACTCGGTGCCGACTACATCGCCACCGGGCACTATGCCCGTATAGCCTTTGATGATTCAACCGGGCGCTTCAAGCTCCTTAGAGCCGTTGATAAAGGCAAGGACCAAAGTTATGCGCTTTACATGCTAACGCAAGATGTGATGCGCTTTTTGCTTCTGCCGATTGGCGAAATGAGGAAGGAGGATGTTAGGGCGCTCGCAAGACAGCTTGGATTAAAGGTTGCGGAGAAGAGGGAGAGCCAAGATCTGTGCTTTGCTCCAGATGACGAATATCAAAGCATCGTCGTTGAGCGCTACCCGAGCGCTGGCGCAAGAGGTCCTCTGATGTATGTTGATGGCAGTATACTCGGTTTGCATCGTGGCATCGCTTACTACACTGTCGGACAAAGAAGACGCATCAGCATAAGAAGCCCATCTGGCAAACCGCTTTATGTTGTGGCTATAGACCCAGATACGAAAACCGTTATAGTTGGCGAGCGTTCCTGTCTTGAGGTCTCCGAGGCTGAGCTTTCCGAGGTGAACTTAGTGAGCGGTGAGATACCGAAGGAGCCTTTTAAATGCACGGTGATGCACCGCTACCGCTCAAAGGAAGCGACGGCGACTGTGAGCGTCGTCAAAAGCGATGATGGCTTGAGCGCCCTCGTTAGATGGGATGAACCTCAGATCGGTGTTGCTCCCGGGCAGGCAGTTGTCTTCTACAATGGTGATGAAGTGTTGGGTGGAGGCAAGGTCATGCGGGTGCGCTTGAAAAACTTCCCAAGGCACATTAACATCAAGACGATTTTGAATTGATGGAAGGTGGTGAGCATTGAAGGCTATGCGCCCCTTGCATCTGGAACTCAACCCGCGCAGGGAGCGCATACTTCGGGCAGTCGTTGAGAAGCATATAAGCACTGCCATGCCAGTCAGCTCAGAAACCATCGTCAAGGAATACAAACTCGGCATAAGCCCAGCGACTGTTAGAATTGAGCTTGCAGTGCTTGAGAGCATGGGGTTGGTCAAGCAACCTCACACATCTGCGGGTAGGGTGCCGTCGGATAAAGGCTATCGCTTTTATGTCGATCGCTTTCTTTCACCGAAACCGCTGAAGCCAGATGAGGCTGCGATGGTGCGCTCAACATTCCAAGTCAAATACTGTGCCATTGAGGAGTTGCTAAGGGCTTCTTTGGGACTGCTCGCATCTTTGACTGGCTATGCTGCTTTGGCGTCGTTTACGCTGTCGGGTGATGAACCGCTGAGCGAAATACATATCACAGCGCCGACACCGAAGAAGTTGCTCGTCATGGTGACACTGAGTGGTGGGAAGGTCTTCCACCGTCTCTTTTGTTCTGCAATCCCAATTGATGCTGGTAGCTTGAAGTATGTGTTATCGCTTCTAAGGGCTTCGCTTTGCGGGCTTAAGCTGTCTCAAGTTTTGCACATGCGCCCATCATCGTTCATACAGCGCTTCAAGAACGCATTCATTAGTTCTTACAACGCTGTTTCAAAGCTACTGCGCATGAGCTTTGAGATGATCCAAGAGACGCTACGAGCCAACTGTATGCTCGTCTTTGTCAGCAACTTCACTCAACTCCTCTCCCAACCGGAGTTCAAGGATGTGGATCGCGCACGCTCTTTGGTTGAGCTGTTGAGCGATCCTCTAAGGTGGTTTTTCTTCGAGCCTTACTGCATAGCTTGCGAACCCTCACCATGGACAGCGATAGGGATGGAATTGCTTGGAGGTATAGCGCAATCGCCTGAGCCACCAAAAGATGTGCTGGCTGAATGCAGTCTTGTAGGAGCTCCCTACTTCATCGGGGATATGCATGGTGGAAATATAGCCGTCCTTGGTCCCAAGAGGATGCGCTATGACAGGGCATTGTCAGCGGTTAATGAGGTTGCCAAATGGTTGAGCATCTCGCTCACCTCGTTCATGTCATAAGCGGTCCATGCCAATCAGTTGTGCGCCAACGCCTGTGCATCCAAATCCACTGTGTCGGATAGCGCATTATCCATTCGCCGAGAAGATTGCTGATCGACTGCATTATCGTTCTCAACTTCTCTTCATAGTCGCCATGCAACTCAAAGCGCATCATTGGCAGGACGATGATGTTGTGCCTGTAGCCATCCCTGAAAGCCACCACTGGAACTATAGGTGCTCCAGTTCTCATGTGCAAAACGGCGATGCCAGTCGCCGTTTCCGTTGGCACCCCCATGAAGTCAACAACTACTCCCTTAGCATACCTGTCAGCGAACAGGCAGATTAATTCACCGTTCCTAAGCGCTTTGAGACATAGCTTCACAGCCTCGTAGTATGGTGGGGAGGGAATCCACTTCACATCATATTGCTTCATGAGCATGATAAGCCCTTCCCTTGCAGCAGTGTTTGATGGCATTCGTATCAGCGGGCGAACCATGTATCCAAGTTGTCTCAAGTAGCGGCACATCAGAGCCCAGTTGCCAAGATGAGCCGTGACTATGATCACGCCTTTGCCCTGAGATATAGCCTCCTCAAGGTTTTCCCTGCCAACCATCCTCACCCACCAATCAAGTGGTATGCCATGTCTGGAGCAATCCCAACCCATCTCACATACCAAGCAACCAAAGTGCTTGAACACCTCTTGAGCGATTGATAGCCTTTGTTTTGCATCGAGCTTGTCTCCGAATATCAAGCTCAGGTTTCGCAGTATGCGCACTCGCCACCTCGGTGAGAAATGGTAGGCTACCTTACCGATGGTTTTCCCAACCATGCAAACAGCAACGGGTGAGGGGAGGGCTTGAACAAACCTTATCACCAACTTGACCAAGTTTACGCTGAGCATTTCCCCGATGCTTCTCATCGGCATCATCTTCAAGCGCCCAAACCACCCTTAGGTAGTTGCTCGCAGTCACAGCGTCCATGCTAAACTTGCATTATGCTACAAGCTACACCGCTTCAATTCAGCTTGAAGCTGTTGAAGCGAGGTGATAAGTGTTGTCCAGCGCCATCTGGGAACGCTACTCATACCCTCAGATGAGGGAGCTTTGGACGCTCGAATCGAAGTTTCGTTCGTGGATGGAAGTGGAGCTTGCGATATGTGATGCGCTCTCGGAACTCGGCTACATACCAAAGGAAGCTGTAAAGCTCATACGAGAAAGGGCTTCATTCACCGTTGAGCGAGTCCTTGAGCTTGAGAGAGTTTACCATCACGACCTGATAGCGTTCGTTAAAGCCATGACCGAGGGGATGGGCGAGGAAGCACGCTATGTGCACATGGGTGTCACTTCATACGATATTGAGGACACAGCGCTTGGGTTGAGGATGAAGCAGGCGTGCGAACTGTTGATCGAGGATGTGGATACACTCATTGAAGCCCTGCGTAAGAAGGCTGTTGAGTATAAAGACACGCTCATGATGGGACGCACTCATGGCGTCCATGCGGAGCCGATAACCTTTGGCTTGAAACTCGCTGTCTGGGTAGCCGAGATGCAAAGGCACAGAGAACGCTTGCTCAGGTTGAAGGATGTTGTTGGCGTCGGTAAGATATCGGGGGCAGTGGGGACTTACGCAACGATTGATCCAAGGGTTGAAGAGATAGTGCTTGAAAGGCTCGGCTTGAAGCGCCCTCTTATCGCTACCCAAGTATTACAGCGTGACAGGCATGCCGAATACATATGCACGCTCGCCATAATAGCGGGTTCGCTTGAGAAGTTCGCAACGGAGATAAGAAACCTACAGCGCACCGAAATACTTGAGGTTGAAGAACCGTTCTCAGCCAAGCAGAGAGGCTCTTCGGCAATGCCACATAAACGCAACCCACATAAGTGCGAGCAGATATGCGGGTTGGCGAGGATCGTCAGGTCATATGTGATCCCAGCCCTCGAGACGATAACCACATGGCATGAAAGAGATCTCACTAACTCCTCCGTTGAGCGTATAACCATACCTGAGGCGAGCATATTGGTCGATTACATGCTCAGGCGCTTCACGGAGATAGTGAACGGCATGGTTGTATACCCTGAGAGGATGCGTCGTAACATTGAGCGCACGCAAGGCGTGTTCTGTTCACAGCGCATCATGCTCAAGCTCATCGAGAAGGGTTGGGGAAGAGATGAGGCATACAGCGTCGTTCAAAGCGCAGCCTTCAAGGCTCTCGAGGAAGAGAGACATATGAAAGAGGTCCTGCTTGAGGATGAGAGGGTTCGCTCGTCGCTCTCCGATGAGGAGATAGATGAGTGCTTCGACTACCGATATTTCGTCAGGCATGTGGACTTGATATTTGAGAGGATGGGGCTGTTGGAGAAGTGAGCGTTATCATTGAGGCTGTGCGCTATCATAAAGTAATGGCGAGTTGGAGGGGTTGAGGAGCCTGGAACCTCGCGGGATTTGAAATCCCGTATGCCCGAAAGGGTGCGCCGGTTCGAATCCGGCCCCCTCCGCCAACTCCATGACGCATCCTGATGGGTCTCCACATCGAGATCGAAAGCCTCATGCCACTTCTAAGCACGGTGTGGCAAAATTTCTCCCGAAGCTATCTTCGAGTTGGGAATGTAAGTTGGTTTTGTTGGAGGCTTCACCCTCAAGATGAGGCATGTGGTCAGTGTAAGCCTCGGTTCATCAAAGCGAGATAAGTCAGTCAAGGTAACGATCGCTGGGGAATGTTTCCTCGTCGAGCGCATTGGCACAGATGGCGACATAAAAAAGCTCGCTCGCATCATGATGGAACTTGATGGTGCAGTTGATGCGATTTGCTTGGGCGGGATGGACATATACCTATACTGCGGGAACAAGCGGTATGCGTTCACTCAGGCTTTGATGCTCTCAAGAATACCGAAGCGAACGCCGGTCGTTGATGGCAGTGGATGGAAGCGCTATGTTGAGCCATTCGCCGTAAGGTGGTTGCAGGAGAACGGTGTGATACAGTTTAACGGCTTGAAGACCCTGATAGTCAGCTCAGTTGATAGGGCTTTCCTTGCGAGAGCTTTATATGAGGCTGGCTGTGACTTAGTGTTTGGCGACTTGGCTTTTTGCATCGGCGTGAACCTGCCAGTGCGCTCATGGCAGTTATACCTCATATTGAGCAACATCATAGTGCCGTTGGTGACGAAGCTACCGATCACGCTTGTTTATCCAGTTGGGGAGCGACAGGAAAAGATCACGCCGAGGTATGCGAACTTGTATGCGTGGGCTCAACTTATCGCTGGTGACTTCCACCTCATAAGGCGTTACATGCCAAATGATATTTCGGGGAAGATGATACTCACTAACACAACGACACAGCAGGACATTCAAGACCTGCGCTCAAGGGGTGCAAGGTTGCTCATCACGACAACGCCAGAGTTTGATGGGCGCACATTCGGAACGAATGTCATGGACGGTGTAGTCGTGGCTCTCACTGGGAAGCACCCAGACGAGCTGACTCGCTCCGATTACATTGAAGCGCTCAGGCTGATGCGCTGGAAACCAAACATTGTTATGCTCACTTCCGATCCCCACTAATTTGCTTAGGTGATGTTTGAATGCATGTCTGCATCATCGCTGGTTCCCACCCACCACTTATCTGTGGCATTGGCGATTACACGGCGCCACTTGCCTTGGCGCTTTGCAGGGCTGGCTTAAAAGTGACCTTGCTCGTCTCACCATCGTGCATCCCCGATGATGTGGCTGGGCTACCATACAGGCTCGTCCAAATAGAGAGTTGGTCTTTGAGGCATCTGAGCAAAATATGCGCAGCTGTCAAAGGGTGCAAGCCCGACATAGCTCACATCATTTATCCAGCGAAGGCATATGGGTATGCCCTCTCACCCATCGTGTTGCCATACATCTTAGGTGTGTCTGGGTTGAGAACCGTCCTAACGCTTCATGAGTTCAAGATGGCGCATCCACTGCGCAAGCTCGCTGACATCGTTCTCATGATACCAACAAGTGGCGTGCTCGTTCCGTCAAGTAGCGAAAGGGAATCGATCGCTCGCTATGCGCCATCGGTTGCTCGCAAGGTGAGGGTTAGCACGGCAGGTCCGACAATACGCCCGTGTTGGCTTCAAGAGGACATGAGGGGAAAGATGCGCAGGGAGCTTGGGATTGAGGGCGACGAATTCGTTGTGGCTTACTTTGGCTTCATACATCCCAACAAAGGCACCGAGGTGGCGCTCAAAGCGTTTTGGCGTTTTAACATGCGTTGCCCGAAGTCACGCTTGATGGTCATCGGTGAATTTAAACCGAAAGAGTTCGCATACCATCGTGCGATACTTGAGCTGGCTGAAAGGCTTCGCATCAACGGGCGCATCTTGTGGATGGGGGCACAGCAACCGCAGAATGTATCTCACCTGTTGCAGTTGTGTGATGCTGCTCTCCTCCCCTTCCCAGACGGCGCATCAACTCGGCGTGGGACACTCATAGTGTGCATTCAACATGGGTTGCCCACTGTAACAGTTCGTGGGGAGGTGGAGGTTGAAAGGCGTTTTGGGGATGCCATTCTGTTCGTTGACTCGCCATCGGATTATGACGGCATGGCTGAAATGCTTTGCTTGCTTCACAACGGCTTGAAGGAGGAGATGAGTAAGCGCGCCATGTCGCTGATCCCGAGCTGGGAAGGTGCTTGGGACGAGATAGCATCTCACACTGTCTCGCTTTACCTTGATGCGCTCTCAAAGCGGGCTTAGGGCGTTAGCGTGCTCATGTTTCCTTACTCATCGCCTATGAGACGCTCTATGATGGAAGCGTAAGCTTCAACTTGCTCAACTTCGACAAACTCCTCCAAGGAGTGTGCCTGAGCGATGCTTCCCGGTCCGAAGACGACGCTCGGTATGCCGATCGAGGCGAACTTGCTTGCGTCTGTGCTGTAAGGCACACCCACCCGTTGGACACCGCTAAGGACTTCGCTTACGAGTTTGATTAAGGTAGCAACCGATGGCACATCTGGTGTCTCCATACCGCTGTCGATTATCTCTGGCTGTCCAAACTCAACTTGAAAGTCAATGTCAGGCGATGCCATCACATACTCTTTGAACTCCATCCAAGCATCCTTCGGGTTTTGCGACGGCAGTATCCTGTAATCAACGAACACCTCACACATATCGGGAATCACATTCGGGGCGCATCCACCTCTTATCACATTGGCGCTGATCGTCGGGGTCCCAAGCATCGGGTGGCGTAAGTTCACCAAGACCTCGCTTGAATACTTCTCAATCAACGGTATCACCTTCGCCATCCTGTAGATAGCGTTTATGCCCATCTGTGGTTGACTGCTGTGAGCGCTCCTACCAAATGTGCGAATGTGAAAGCGTATGAAGCCTTTGTGGGCGGTTGCCACCTTTAATTCTGTTGGCTCGCCAACGATGCACAAGTTCGGCAAGCCAAGTTGCTCGCTGTGTCCCCTTAGCCAATCCCTTAAAGCGACCGCACCAGTTGCAGCATATTCTTCATCAACGGTTGCAGCGAACATAACCGTCTTTTTAATGCGCCCAGCAGTCACGGATTTCAATACGGATGCGAGCATAGCTGCCAAGCTCGCCTTCGTGTCACAAGCGCCTCGCCCATATACCTTCCCTCCTTCTACGATCGGGGTGAATGGCGAGCGCATCCCCTCTCCACTCACGGTATCCATGTGCGCACAAAGCATCACTGTCTCGCCATCGCCTCTTCCTTCAACGAGTGCGATGATGTTCTCCCGCCTATCAACCACTGGTTGGCGGATGACGCTTATCCCGACCGCCTCGAGTTTCTGCGCTATGAATTCGGCGAGCAATGTCTCACCTGTTTTCGGTTCGGAAGGGGAGGCGAGTTGAGGATTAACACTCGGTATTTCTATGAGCTCGCAGAGCAGTCGGATGACCTCCAATCCCAATATCAATAACCCTCCTCAAAGTAATCTTCCCAGTCGCTCACTTCACCACTGCATATCCTGCAGACTATGTCCGTTGCTTCTTCAATGGGTGTGTCGTCAGGGTAGTCTGAGTTAGCTATGTCGATGTATCTGATTGGTCTTCCACACAGTGAGCATTCACCGACCTCCTCGTATGGGTTAAGCAGGTCATAGCGTTCCTCTTCTATAATCCGCCTTATGTCGCCAACGGTCATCGGTGCTTCTGGCGCTACCTCGTCAAGCAGTGGTTGGTGCTCTTCCTCCCACTCCTCTGTGGGCTCCAAGTCGAAGTCCATGAACTCCTCTGTCATCTCCTCATGCAACGATTTTTTAGTTCTCCTTTTTTGCGAGCGCTCCCCCTTTGGTTTACCACTTCCCTTTCGTTTCCTTTTGCGAGCCATAGCTATGACACCTCCTTCAGCTCCTTATGGCTTGAACCTGTTCCTTCAGTGTTTAGCAAACGCAAATTATAGCTCACACCGAACGCACATCTACCACCCTGTGCTATGGCGATTTTGCGGTTCAACTGCTTGACAACGGTCAGCGTCAGTTGGCATATTAAAAACTTGAGGCAGATACTGCACAGCTTCAAGTGAAGAGGGGAGATAGCCATGATAGATCTTGAGCGCCTGATGCGTTATGCGGTTGAGAAGGAAGCTTCGGACATCTTTCTCAAAGTTGATTCACCACCTGCTCTGCGCATTCATGGTAAGGTCTACCGCCTAAACCATCCACCGCTCACTGTTGATGACCTTAAGCAGATAGCGCTTTGCATAATGACCGAAGACCAGCTCATCGCATTCGAGAAGAGGCATGAGCTTGACTTCGGGTTCACATTCCCCGGTCTTTGTCGCTTCAGGATAAATGTGTATCAACAGCGTGGCACACTCGGGATGGTCTTTCGAGTTATACCGTTGCGTATAAGGACGATCGAGGAGTTGAAGCTACCGCTTGTGCTCAAGCGCCTTTGCACAGATCCGATGTTCTCTCAAGGTCTGATCCTTGTAACTGGTCCAACTGGTTGCGGTAAATCGACGACGCTTGCGGCGATGATTGACCTCATCAACCAGACGAGGCGCGCCCACATAGTCACGATTGAGGACCCGATCGAATATGTCTATGAGGACAAGATGTCCATCGTTAGCCAAAGGGAAGTCGGGACCGACACCGCATCCTTCTTGGATGCGCTGAAGTATGTCCTTCGTGAGAGCCCAGATGTGATACTTGTCGGTGAGATGAGGGACATTGAAACATTCCACGCAGCTTTAACAGCAGCGGAAACTGGTCACTTGGTTTTCTCGACGGTGCACACGCCGAGTGCGAGTGAGACGCTCGAACGAATCATAAACATGTTTCCGCCTCATGAGCGCCCAATGGTGTGCGTGCGCTTGTCAAAGTCGCTCTTGGCGGTTATCTCGCAAAAGCTTGTCCCGCTCGCCGATGGCAGTGGCAGGAGAGCAGCTGTTGAGATAATGATTGTGACTCCGACAATAGCCAAGGAGATCGAGGAAGGGCGTTCTGGCACAATCTATCAACTCATAGCAAAGGATAAACAAGAGGGTGGCTACTGGGGAATGCAGACTATGAATCAAGCCCTTGCTGAGATGGTGAGGGAAAAGCTCATCACTCCAGAGGATGCTTTGCGCTACTCAACCAACCCGAGCGAGATGCGCCACATCCTCCATAGGCTACAAGAGGAAGAGCGCCAGATGCTCGAAGAGCAGGAGAGGAGAAGAAGGGCAGCACTGCTCCGTTCGCAGAAGCCGACTTCTGAAGGTTCGCAAAGTTAAACTCTGTGCTCGTTCGTTTCCTTTCATATAGCTTAGATGAAGGCGCAGGCAATTGATGAGCCATAGGAGGTGTGTGTTGATGGCGTCTTACCCGGTTGATATGGCTACACTGCTGAAGGAGGTTGTTGAAAGGGATGGTTCTGATCTGCACTTGAAAGTTGGCGAGCCACCAATATTCCGCATCTATGGGAAGCTGACGCGCTCCGAATACCCACCGCTCACCCCTGAGGCTGCTAAGGAGCTCATCTATTCAATCCTCACGCCAGAGCAGATAAAGCGTTTTGAAGAACAATTGGAACTTGATATGGCTTACGAGCTCAAGGGTGTCTCTCGCTTCAGGGTGAACATCTTCAAGCAGAAGGGGTATATTGGAGCAGCTCTCAGGACGCTCCCATCAAAGATACGCACGATTGACGAACTCGGTTTACCGCAGGTGCTGAAGAAGCTGGCTATGTTGCCGAGAGGGCTTGTGCTTGTGACTGGTCCAACAGGCTCTGGTAAGACGACAACGCTTGCAGCGATGATTGACTACATAAACGAAAACAAGAGGGCTCACATCATCACGATAGAAGACCCGATTGAGTATTGGCACGAGGATAAGCTCTCAACCATAACGCAACGCGAGGTCGGCGTTGACACGGAATCGTTTGCAGCAGCCCTAAGGCACATATTGCGTCAGAACCCTGATGTGATACTTGTTGGCGAGATGAGAGACCTTGAGACGATGGCAAGGGCGATAACCGCAGCTGAAACTGGTCACTTGGTCTTCTCGACAGTCCATACGATTGATGCAGCACAGACGGTTGACAGGATAGTTGACGCCTTCGAAGCCGATAGACAACCACAAATAAGGGTTCAGCTCTCACTCTGCTTACAAGCTGTCATATCGCAGACGCTTGTCCCAAGGATTGACCGTCCAGGGAGGGTGGCTGCGTTTGAGATCATGATCGTTACACCTGCGATCCGTTCCCTCATAAGGCAAGGAAGAGCTCAACACCTCTATAGCCACATACAAACAGATGCGGATATAGGCTCTCAAACGCTTGATAGCCACTTGCTACAACTACTTCGCGACGGGATCATAAGCTACGAAGATGCGTTGCTCAAATGTAGCAACCCATCCGAGTTCAGGGCATTGGCTACCGAGTTCATACCGAAGGAGGAAAGGAAAAGGTTTGAAGAGCTTGCAAGGCAGTTGACGCATGGTTAAGTTTCTGGTGTGCGTGAACTGCATTAGGAGGTGCTTAGAGTGATGGAGAAGGAGTTGAAGCTTGATGACCTGCTCAAGTTTGGGCTTCAAAGCAAAGCTTCAGATGTGCACATAAAGGCTGGCTGTCCGCCGATGTTCCGCATATTCGGTGAACTGCGCAGGGCAAAGACCCCTCCCCTCTCGGACGAGGAGGCGAGAAGGCTGATATACCAAGCGTTGAAGGAGGAAGAGATAAGGAAGTTTGAGAAGACCAAGGAGCTTGATACAGCATATGTTATCCCAGGTGTTGCTCGCTTCAGGGTCAACTGTTACTACCAGCGTGGTCGTATCGGCGCAGCCTTCAGAATCATACCGCTCAAGGTTCCAACGATTGATGAGTTGGGTCTGCCACCAATCGTTAAGGAGTTCTGCGAGCGTCCGAGAGGCTTCATAGTGGTTACAGGTCCAGCTGGTTCTGGTAAAACAACGACACAAGCAGCCATGATCAACTACATCAACGAGCGTTTCCCATGCCACATCATCACCGTTGAGGACCCGATCGAGTTCGTCTTTGAGGACAAGAAGGCGCTGATAAACCAAAGGGAGTTGCATCAGGATACGCATAGCTTCGCTAATGCGCTTAGGGCTGCATTGCGTGAAGACCCAGATGTGATACTCGTTGGTGAGATGAGAGACCTTGAAACGATAGCGCTTGCGATCACCGCTGCTGAGACGGGGCACTTGGTCATCTCAACATTGCACACAACTGATGCTATCGGAACAATCGACAGGATCATAGATGTCTTCCCGACGCATCAACAACAGCAGATAAGGGTTCAGCTGTCCATGAACCTCGTTGGGATAATCGCGCAAAGGCTTCTGCGTAGAGCCGATGGTAAAGGTATGGTGGCAGCGTTTGAGATACTCGTTGGCACTCCAGCAGTCAGAGCGCTCATAAGGGATGGGAAGACACCACAGCTTTTCTCCATACTGCAAACGGGCACTAAGGTTGGCATGACAACCCTTGAGAGGTCATTGGCTGAACTTGTGATGAAGGGCATCGTCACGAAGGAAGAAGCGATGGCGCACGCTAATGACCCAGACCAGCTTGAGGAGTTGCTCGCTGGGAAGGAAGTCGCTCCTGTGAGCAACCCATCGGCAGGCGGTGAATGATGAGTTCAAGACGCTCATACCGTCGCGAGGCACTCGAAGAGGCGGTAAGCACTTTGCTAAACTGGATTGCTATTGTCTCAGCTGTCATCGCTGTGCTTGCAATGCTTTACCTCTTTTATGGCATCTTGAGTGGCGCTCTGACACGCCCGCGCCCCAACACCCCCGAAATGATGAGGGTGATAGCTGTAACTGGCAAGGTGAGCTTGATCTTCCTTTTGAGCGCTGGGATTGGCTTATCAGCTGCGCTGTTGCGTTACTGGGAGGTGGCACAGCTTGGACCATGTTACCTGATCGGCGGTGTCGCCTTATACATTGGGATGCCATTCTTCATTCAGCTTCTGCTTGGTGGCGCTGCTGCGAACGAAGCCACAGACACCATCGTCAACAGCTTCAGCTCGGTTGCCATCGTCCTCACTGGTGGTGGATTACTCAGGAGCATCGTTTCGTTCGTTCAGCACCTGCTTCGTAAGCCACCAGTTGAGGTTCGTAGGGAGCGCGCTGGCAAACTCGTCATCAAGCCGAGGGAGAAAATCATACGGGCAAGACCTTGGGCGTTTAGCCCCTGTTGGAAGTTGCCATTCTGCTCGGAGAGCATGAGGCGAATATGCCCAGTGTTCCAGAAGAGGCGTTCGTGCTGGAGGTTGAAGCAGGGTTGTCAGTGCGACCCGATGTTGATCGAAGCCCTCCTCGGTGGGCTCGCTATTGAATCGGCTGACGGCGCTCAAAGAATAGTCTCGCTCTCAGAGCTTGAGGAGGAAAGAAGGGAGGAGCTCATAAAGAGGAGGGCAAGGAGGGCAAGAGCGAGGCGAGCTCCTTGTGATAGGTGCACGATCTTCATGTATCATCAACACTTGAAACATCAGTTCTTCAGCCCGCTCGTCATGCTCGCCATACCAGTCGCATTTTACTTCCTCTGGAAACCATACACAAGCATTTACGGCGCTGTCGTAACATACTTAGCTGACCTGTGGAAACAGATAGCCTACGACCCAACCAAGATACCGTTTAATCCTTCAGACCTGATGGCGCCAATACCTCAGGTGTTCGTTGCCCTCATAATCGGTGCGTATGCCCTATTATACGCAACTCGCTTCCTTGAGTTTTGCATCTTCAAACTGCGCCTTTGATCTGTGAGTGGCTTCAAGCTCCAGCTTGCTTGTTTGTGGTTGGCTTAAGAGTTGAAGCTCCTCTGTGGGTTTTCGCGCTCACCTGCGTTGTTGCTGTGTTTCTATGAGCGTGCTAAACTACTCATTGCACATGCGTGTAACAAAGCGTGATGGGTGGTTGCGATGAAGCGGTTTTTACGGCGGGGCTTCTGTGGTGCAGTGTTGGTTGCTTCCCTGTTGAGTGTTTCATCCGCTCAGCTTCAAAACAACTCATCGCAGAACACCACTTCAAACCGAGCCACACAGTATGCTGATATTGCAAGTTACGATGAGCTTAAACCGATAGCCTCAGTTCACGCGGGGCGTTTGGTTAGAGTGAGTGGTAGGTTAACCTCGCTCGTCATAGCTCGCGACTCAGTCACATACGGCATAACAACAAGGGATGGTAGCATCGTGTTCGTGCGTGGCAAGTTGCCAGCAAAATATGCGCACACTGGTGTTTTGGTGAGCGCTATAGCACGAGTGCCAGAGGATATGAGGATGATTTTGACGCTTGAACTCGTTGAGTTCGAGCTACCGGGGCAGGGACCGAGCGTATCGCACACAGCCCAAGTTACTGCACCACAACAAGCATCTGTTGAGCGAAGATCGGTCATGCAACCCGTTACACAATCGATGCCTACTGTTGGTTCGCATTGGATGTTGTGGAACAACATGCAAGGCAATGTGCCACTTCGATCTGGGCAGGCAAATGCTGTCCCAATTTACTCAGCATGGTGGACATCTCCACAGCAGGTGGGCACTCCATATGCTCCATCAGCACAGCCAAATACAGTTTCACCAACGCCATCGCAGTTAACGCCACAACAGTTGCAACCACTCTATGTAGTGCCAACGACGAGCTCAAGGGGCACTTTACCATCTCGTGGCGTAGGCGACATTGGCTGGCGCAGTGAGTATGAGAGTGCTCAACCTGACATGCAAGCCCCATCACAATCGGGCTCATGGAAGTTTGGAGTTTCACCTCCAAGCCCACAAACCAATGTATCCTACAGCAACATACAACGAGAGGTTGAGCGCCTCTTAAACGCATACAAGAATGCAGCCACTTATTTCAACCCGTCGCTAACAGATGAGCAGGCGACAAGGATAGCGAGGGCTTTGCTTTACTACAGCTTGCTTTATGGTGTTGACCCGAGGTTTGTTGTGGCAGTCATCGCTGCCGAATCATCTTTCCGCCCCAACGCTGTCGGTAGCAAAGGCGAGATAGGGTTGGGACAACTAATGCCTTCAACAGCTGCCTCACTCGGGATTTCCAACCCGTTTGACATAGAGCAAAACATTGAGGGGTGCGTCAGGTTGCTTTCACGCTACCTCACTGCATACTCACATCTGCCACCAGAACAGCAAATAGCGCTCGCGCTCGCCTGCTACAACGCTGGACCGAACGCTGTCGCAAAATACGGTGGCGTGCCACCCTATCCGATAACACAACGCTACATCAAAAGGGTCACGGAATACTACAAGCAACTTTGCGGATTGCGCTGATGAAAGGGTGTGATGTGTTTGCCCCAACAACATGCGATTAAAGGTAACCTCAGTGCGACCGCAAGCGTTAAGGTGTTGCTCGTTTTCGTCCTGCTCATAGCGGCGCTATGTTTCGGCATGTATGTCGGCATGATGAGCGCACAACGACACCATGAGGTGACCACTAAGCCCAGCATCGGCGTGGCGAAAAGGAAAGCATCGCCAACATTTGTAGTCGAGAAGCATCACAAGGAGGCGTTTGATCGAGAGCACGAAACTACAAAGGAAGTTCCAAAGGCTAAAGCGACTCCGAGGCGAGAAACAGTCATTGAATCGGGCACTGAATTGAAGAGGGAAAACTTGGGATCGCTTTTGCTATCACACAAGAGGCAGTTGGGCACCTTAAAGCCTCATCTGCCGATCTTCCTTCGAAGGGCGCTTGATGGTGAGCGCATTGAGAGACCTTTGTGGGAACTTGAGTTATCTCACCTGCGTGTCAAAGTGCCATCCGTTGCACTCACTTTGGATGCCCATTTTGAAGACAAGTATGTGCCAAAGATACTATCGGTGCTCAAGCGCTACAATGTGCGTGTGACATTTTTCCTGACAGGGCATTGGGTTGATAGCTTCCCAGACTCGCTTCGTGCGATAGCTTCCGATGGACACGAGTTGGGCAACCACACATACTCACATCCGAAACTTTCAAGCCTTCCCGATGACTCGATAATTGAGGAAGTGAAGCGCACCGAGCAAGCCATGCTCAGAGTGCTCAACGATGCCACGCCTATAACTCCGTATGTTCGCCCACCGTATGGCGATAGGGATGAGAGAGTTGTGCATCTTTTGCTCTCTGCAGGTTACATACCGACATACTGGGCTGTTGATTCGCTTGATTGGAAGAAAGGCATAAGCGGTGATGAAGTGGTGAGCAGGGTGCTAAACAAAGCATCGAGTGGCGACATAATACTGATGCATGCTTCAAGCGGTATCACTGCCGAGGTTCTCCCGAGGGTTATAGAGGGGCTTTTCCAAAAGGGTTTTGAAGTTTGCTCGTTGAGTGAGCTCATCATGCGCAGTGTTGAGTAAGCTGATGCGAGTGTGCTAAAATAAAGCAATGGCAGGGCTGGCGGGGCGTAGCGCAGTTTGGTTAGCGCGCCTGCCTTGGGAGCAGGAGGTCACCGGTTCAAGTCCGGTCGCCCCGACATTGAGAAGTTTTGAGCGGGAGTAGCTCAGAGGTAGAGCGACAGCCTTCCAAGCTGTAGGTCGCGGGTTCGAGTCCCGTCTCCCGCTCCAAACTTGGAAGTTAAATATGCATGGTTGGATGGTGTGCCCCGGTAGCTCAGGTGGATAGAGCGGGCGCCTTCTAAGCGTCTGGTCGCGGGTTCGAGTCCTGCCCGGGGCGCACCTTTGGAAGGCAATTATCTATGGCGGGCGTAGCTCAGCGGTTAGAGCACTGGGCTGTGGCCCCAGGGGTCGCGGGTTCGAGTCCCGCCGCTCGCCCATAAATTTTTAGGCGGGTATGGTGCTGGTGTGCCCCACGGACCGCAAATCCGTTGGCTCTGCCGAATGATGGCAGAGGCTGGGTTCGATTCCCAGGCCCGCCTCAATTTGAAAAAGTAGGTTCAAAGTTAGGTTCTCTGTGTTAAGGTTGCGCGCCTGTAGCTCAGGCTGGAAAGAGCGCGGGACTTCGGATCCCGGGGTCGGGGGTTCAAATCCCTCCAGGCGCGCTGTTAAATCTTCACTTGTGGGCCGGTAGCTCAGCCAGGTAGAGCAGGGGACTCTTAATCCCAAGGTCGCAGGTTCAAATCCTGCCCGGCCCATTTTTTATGCGCTGGAGGATGTGCTTAGCCATGCGGAGAAGGAAAACATCAGACAGATCAAAATCAAGGATCGGTAGGAAGCAGAATGAAGTTAAAGCGAAGCCGATAGCACCCTCAGCAGGTGATAAGCTAATCATCGTTGAGTCCCCAACTAAGGCTCGCACCATCCAAAGCATCGTTGGAAAGGACTTCAAAGTGATAAGCACAATGGGGCATGTGCGTGACCTCCCGGAGAGTTCGTTTGGAGTGGATGTTGATAACGGCTTCACGCCAAAGTATGTCATCATACCAACAAGGAGAAAGATAGTGCAGGAACTGCGCAAGGCTGCAAAGCAAGCAAGGGAAATTTATATCGCATCAGACCCAGATAGGGAAGGCGAAGCTATAGCGTGGCATGTATCGCAACTTGTAAGCCATCCCAATGTCAAGCGGATTGAGTTCCACGAGATAACGAGGAAGGCAGTCCTACAAGCATTACAATCGCCAAGGGAGATTGACATGCATTTAGTGGAAGCACAGCAAGCTCGCAGAGTGCTTGACCGTATCTTCGGATACAACCTTAGCCCGTTGCTTTGGAGTAAGGTTGCAAGAGGGTTGAGCGCTGGCAGGGTTCAATCGGTAGCGTTGAGGCTCGTCTGTGAGAGGGAACAAGAGATACAAAACTTCGTCCCACAGGAGTATTGGACGATAACCGTCTTGTTCACACCCGAGGGCAGGGATGAACCTTTCAAAGCACAACTCATAAAGCATGCTGGCGAGGACATCAACATCCGAAGCGAGCAAGAGGCGATGCGCATCTCCGAAGAACTCAAGAAATTGCAATACGAGGTGTGTGACTTCAAGCGTGAGGAGAAGCTGAGGACGCCACCACCGCCTTTCATCACCTCAACACTACAGCAGGAAGCTTCAAGGAAGCTCGGCTTCAACCCTGAGCAGACCATGCGCATAGCTCAACAACTCTACGAAGGGCTTGAGATAGGCGATGAAGGCGCAGTCGGGTTGATCACATACATGAGGACTGATTCGACAAGGGTAGCACCTGAGGCTCTCTTGGAGGCTCGTGAGGCGATAGCGAGGTTTTTCGGTGAGCAATATCTCCCAGAGAGCCCGAGGCAGTATCGTCCGAAGCGCTCCGCACAAGATGCCCACGAAGCTATCCGCCCAACATCTGTCATGCGCCACCCTAACGATGTTAAGCCCTACTTGACAAGCGCTCAGCTTGACCTTTATCGCCTCATATGGCAAAGGTTCATCGCATCACAGATGGCGGAAGCGGTTTATGATACGATGCGCATAGACATCGTTGGTGGCGATTACTTGTTGCGTGCAAACGGCTCAAAGCTCAAGTTTGATGGCTACCTCGCTGTTTACCAAGAGGGTAAGGACGAGGATGAAGAGGAAGTTGAGGAAGAAGGGCTTTTGCCCGAAGTGAGCGTTGGTGAAAGGCTTAGGCTCATCGATGTTATTCCAGAACAGCATTGGACGAAACCGCCACCAAGATATACTCAGGCAACACTTGTGCGTGCGCTTGAGAAGCATGGCATAGGACGCCCAAGCACATATGCACCGATCATCTCAACGATAATCAAGCGAGGCTATGTTGAAGTGAGGGGGAAAAAGCTTTATGCGACACCCCTCGGCATGCTCGTCAACGAGCAACTCACCTCTCATTTCCCCGAGCTCGTCAATGTCAAATTCACAGCCCAGATGGAAGAGCACCTTGATGCGATTGAGGAAGGACACGCTGATCGTGTCAGCGTCGTGCGCTACTTTTATGAACCGTTCATGAGGGCGCTCGAGAGAGCTCAGAGAGATATGGGGCAGTTCAAAGGGGTCGAGACGGGCGATGTATGTCCAAGATGTGGAAGTAAAATGGTCATACGATACAGCCGTCATGGTCCTTTCCTATCGTGTAGCGGTTATCCACGATGCAAGTTCACAATGCCAATGAATGGAGATGAAGCTTACCCGTGTCCCGCTGAGGGCTGTGATGGTTACTTGCGCCCGAGGAGAGCACGGAAGGGGAAGTTCAAAGGGAGACTCTTCTACGGTTGTAGCAACTACCCAAACTGCACCGTCATGCTCCCCGGAAAACCTACTGGCGAAAGATGCCCAAAATGCGGTGCGCCAATCATCATGATTGAACGCAAATCAAAGGTCATAGTGAAATGCAGTTCAAGCGAATGCTCGTTCTCCTTAGATGATGCTCAAGATGATGCTCAAGAGGAGTGAGTTTGTGAGAAGGTGAGTTGATGAGTCCGCTTGTGCAATGCTTACACTTTCACCAAGCGTTGCAGTGAGGCACTCACTTTGCGAGTTACGCTAAAATTCATGATGGCAAGCGAAGGCTTCGGAGGTGAAAGGAAATGTTCGGGCTTGGAACGCCTGAGCTTCTGCTCATACTGTTCGTTGCGCTTTTGCTTTTTGGACCTACGAAGTTACCCGACTTGGCGAGATCACTCGGCAAAAGCGTTCGTGAGTTCAGGCGTGCGATGCATGAGGTCCAACAAAGCTTGGAGAGCGACGAACACTCCATCGAAGACAGGTAAACGATAGCAAGCCTCAGCTTGCGTGGCTTTCAATCAATGATGAAGATGACATTACAGCGCTCCAAGAAATGTCCCACCGCGTTCTCACGCAGTATAGTTTCGCCATCCGATTGAGAGACGATGACATCCTGCCTCGCAGTGCCTCTCACGCCTATCGCCTTGATTATGAGCGGTTGAGGTCCAGCGCGCTTATCTTTGAGTGCGCCCTCAAGGGTGGTGTGGTAGTAAACGACGCCTTTCTCGATTGCGAAGTTGGCTGGCACAAATTGTGGTCCGTAGATAGCTCTGCCTCGCTCGTCGTAGATCCTCGGGCTCATACTCCTCTCAACCTTTAAGCCACGCGCATCAATTATCAGCCCAGTGTAGCCCTTTGTTTGCGGTTCGGTGGATATCGGTTCAAGGTGTGTTGGCGTGCGCACAGCTATGTTAGGGTTGCTCTTGCGTGTCTTGGAAAGCGAGCCGATGATGTCGGAAAGCATCGGGGAGCCTTTAGCTATGTTAGTTGCTCTTGTGCTTTGTGAGGGCGCATATGCGGGTGAGCCAGAACCACCTAATTGAGGCTGTGCCTTTAGGATGCCACCTGTAACATCGGGGCTCTCGCCTGAAGGTGTAAGTGCTTCACCACCTCTTGCACCTCTTGAACGCTCTAAACCAGCTATGCTGTAGCCACCTTGTGCCTCCATTTGGCTTGCTAAGCCAACACCAAAATTCGCTGATGGCTCTGGTAAGCTCACCACCCTCGGCGAAACCTTCGTCTGAGACATGCTTGTCTGCCTTCCTTTTTCCAGCGTAGTGGTTATGCCTTCGTTAAGTTGACCACTTGAAATGCCTTCACCACCCCTTGTTGGTTCTAACGCCACACCGATTGAAGGTGGCATGTCAGCTCCTTTGGAACTACCCTCAGAAGCTCTTGTTGGGCTTATCAAGGCTTGTGTGCCAACAGTAGCAGGTGGCTCACTGATCATCCTTCCCCTTGGGAGCGTTCCAAGCATCGCGCTGGTAAAGTTAGGGCGCTCGCTTCTTGCGGAAGCTACACGATGCGTTTGTCTCTCTTGCCCACTTGCTCGCTTTGCAACCACAGTGCCCGTAGCAGTTTTGCTCAACGGTGTCGGTTGGGTTGAAGTTGAAGTTGAAGTATGGACAGTTTTGCTATGGGCGCTTGCTTTGTCGTGTTCATACCTTAAAGCCGTGACGCTTACCTTTCGCTGGCTTGCTGATGGTGTAAGCCTTCCACTCTCTGTGTATGAGCTTGTGGGTTGTTGTCCTGTGCCTGTAGCTTCTGCGATGGTCAGCTCGCCGATGTCCATCAATTCAATCGCTGCAAATGTCACCGTCCTTTGTGGCACACCCCTAATCGGCATCATCAGTATGAATGCGTGTAGGACGCATGATATGAGCCAAAAAGTGCTCAGCGAATTCCACTCATCATATGGTGTGTTCATCTCGCTCCACCTCATTGGGAATTATACCGCTGTCCAGCTGGGCTTGTGTTTTCCGTTCGTAAGCCTCCCTTATGCTTTCCCACCATGCCACTGGCGCTTCAAACGAAACCCTGCTTAAGCAAGCAATCGCGAGGCAGAGCAAGATTGTCACGATGATGCTTCCCTCAAGTCCGAATGCGCCACCGCTGAGGAGCGATTCATATGCCCATTTAACGCTTAGCAAGCTCTCGTCAAATTTCAATCCGCTCACTGGCGAGCCGAAGATGAAACCCGTTGAGAAGTTCCAACCCCAGTGCAACCCGATTGCAGTCCACAGCATTTTTGTGCGAATGGATGCGAGCGCCATCAGGCTTCCGAAAAGGGTTATGTTAAGCATCGCCACAATAGCAACGCTAACTGGGAGCGTTGGGAGCGTGAAAAAGTTTGCGATGTGAAGCGCAGAGAAGAGGACAGATGTTGCTATGATGCAACCCGTTTCCCTGTAGCGGGTGAGCAAGTTTTGAAGTATGTAGCCACGCATGGTTAGCTCTTCCATGCCACTCTGGAAGCACAGGCACACAGAGTAAAACAGGAGCGACTTAAATGACACGGCACTGATGTTCAAGCCATGTGCCCCACCAACTACGAGGCATGTGAAGGATGCCACAGCTGTCATGGCGAACCCACCGAGGAAGCCGACGAAGAGGTGTTTTTGCCACCCGCGATGCGCCTCAAGCCCGAGGCTTTTAAAGCTCGCTCTGTCAAGCAACTTCCTGCAGATGAGGATGGCTATTAGCACTGGCACATATGAGAAGCAAGTGAAGGCGAGCATTTGCTTTGGTTCGAAGCGCTGTGGCACAATGCCATGCCCGACGATCACCATCATGATAACGGCGATGAACGAGAACAGCACAACCAAAACAAAGCTGATGATGGAAAAGAGCGCTATCCTGATGATCGGGTTGAAGAGCGGCAATCTCTCATCCGCTGTCACTCAGCTATCACCCTTAGAAGGAGAATATCTCATGTCCTCTTTTGGCGCATATGAAATCGATTACGCTCCACAAGCCAGCGCTGAAGAACTCAGCCATGATGAGCCCGAGGAAGCCAGGTAGCAGTTGCCTGTAAAGCTTCGCACCAAAGAAGCGCATTACAACGCTCTTTATAATCCACCCGACCATTATCGGAAACCAAAAATTGATCATGGGCCAAGAGGCGCCCATTAGGTAGCCGATTGGGTGAAATGGAAACCACATGAACGAGCGATGCATGAAAAGGATGAGCGACATTGTCGTTGCTCCAACAGCCATCGTCAAAAGCGCGCTCATGGATGGCGCTTCACCAACGCTTAAAAGGTGGGCAGTCCATGCACAGTATAGGTTGCGGGTGTAGTAGGTTGTGAACCATGGATGAAGCGTCATCCCGCCGTAGCGATACATGAGCCAGAGATATGAGATGAGCGAACTCACAACCGAGACACAAACGCTTGCTACAAGCGCAGGTGTGAGGCTACGCAAGCTTAAGTTGCACATGTTGCCCAACTTGAAAGATTGCATGATGCACGGCATGAGCGGGCTCCTGTTATCGAGCATGAACAGGTGATCAAGCAGTGTCAGGATCGTTATTTGCTTTGGGCTGAAGCTTTTCGAGCCGAACGCTGCAAGCATTATGTTCCAAGGTCTGAATGGATGCTGGACATAAAGCATGCCACCCTCACAAACAAGCCTTACAGCAACCAAGTGCACGATAAAGTAGAGTGAGAAAAGCGCGAATGTGGCGATGAACCCACCACCAGCGAGCCAGCCCCATAGCGATATCGCAAGCATCCCGACAAGCAAGCCACCGAAGGCGATGCTCAAAGGCGTCGGCTCGTGCCTGTAAGCCAGCTCAACACTGCACGGTGAGCGATTTAAGGTAGCGCTTTGGCTTTGCTTGCTCCTTCTGCCGAAAGCTACTCTAAGCGACTCTTTGAGATGCTCTCTTGCGTTCCAAAGCATGTAGATGCCGAAAAGCAATATGCCGCCGATCATCTGATGTGCGACGAAACTCTTAACAGGGTATGCCTGAACATTGCGCATTTGGATGCCGAGCGAGGCTGCGACAAGTTGTTGTGTGAGGAAGAAGAAGTAGAAGAAGAAGAGGCTGAATGTTAGTTCGGTCGGGAGCAAATAGCTGAGCCCTATTATGCTGAACGGTATGCGCACCCAAAACGGTTGGAGCGCATTCCAAGGTGGATTTGAGAAGTATATGTCCAGCGATATGCGGTGGACATTGATGTATGGCACCTGTGGGAAGTAGAAGTGCAAGCCATTGAATGCGTGGATTAGAAATGGCGGGATGAAGAACGCCCACATCACACGGTTGTAAAAGAAGCTTGGCAGGATGCTCTTTCGGTTTGCGTATGCGGTCATTTGCGCTGGGAGGTGAACGAGCGGGAAAACTAACTTCTCATTTTCGACCCATTGCTTGCGCATCAGCGTTGCAAGGCAAAAGAAGACAAGGTAAACGGGAGCTATGAGAGCCATCCAACACAGCAACGGTCTAACCCACTGAGATAGGGGGATAGGCGCGTTTTGCGGTAAGCCCTCGTAGAGGAACTTGATTGCCTCCTTGCTTTCTGGGGCGAGCCAGCGGGGCAAGTTCGGCAGGATGAGTTCATCAAACCTGTTCTCTGGCGATGCGAAATAGAACGGACCAGCGATGTATGGGATGAGCAACCCAGTCAAGCCGAAAGATGGTATGCCCGCAGAAACGAGCGCCATTGCGAATATGGCTATGAGCTCACTCTGAGATAGCCCTTTACCGAAGACCCTGAGAAGCGGGTTCAAGAACACGGTGAGCGCAAAGAGAAGCGAGAAGCTCGCTATCGGAAATGAAGTGAGCCCCACCCATGTCCCCTTCATGACCAAATCACAATACGGTATGCCGATGCCAAGCAGTAGCACGCATATCAGCCCGATGAGCCAAGTGCGGGCTGTCATGTTTGCCATTCTCTCTTCAGCGGTAGTTTCCTCAACCACAGTGCTCATCGGTTGCCACCCCGAGTTCCTTTTTCAGCTCTGAGCACGAAGGGGATTTTGCACCATCATTACCAATGAGCTATACTGCCTCAAGAGGTGGTGAAGCGTAAAAACAAACATTGAGTGAGGTGATGGGGATGCGCAAAGCATATGGATGGATGATCATGGTGGCTTTGTCTTGTGGTTCATTCCTTGCGGTGTTGAGCATACTCTCAGGCATACCAACATCGGTGCGTGCCCAAGAGCAACTTAACCAATTGACCGAAGAGGAAAAGAGACAAGGTTGGATGCTCCTTTTCAACGGGCGTGACTTGAGCGGTTGGGTCGTGATGGGTAACAAGGAGGGGTTCTATGTCAAGGACGGTGTGATAAGGAGTGAAGGTGGCAAAGGTGGCAACTGGCTTCGCTCCGAGAAGGAGTATGGCGACTTCATTTTAAAGGTTGAGTGGCGAGTATCACCTCGTGGTAACAGTGGCGTCTTCTTGCGCTGTCCTGAGAAGGGTAACCCATGGGAGACAGGGATAGAAGTCCAGATAACAAATGAGCCAAGGGACGACCTTCATTGCACTGGCTCACTCTACGGGCTTGTCCCTGTGAACCCTCGCCCCGATGAGTCTGCTGATAAGTGGCACCAGTTTGAAATACACTGCGCTGGAAAAAGGATCGTTGTGTTGGCTGACGGTGTTAAGTGCGTTGATGCGCATATGGATAAAGTGCCAGCTTTGAAGAACAAGCCGATGAACGGTTACATAGGATTGCAAGATTCGCATGCGCCAGCACCAAGCTACATTGAATTTCGAAACATCAAGCTGAAGGACTTGAACGCCCTCCTTGGCGATTTGCTACGCATCGAATTGCCAGACAATGTTCCACCGCCCGGCTTCAAGGCGCTCTTCAACGGTAAGGACTTGACAGGTTGGAAGGTTGACGATGAGGGGAGAAAGCACTGGGTGGTCAAAGATGGAGTGATTGACTACGATGGGAAGTGGCGTGACCTTTGGACCGAGGAATCTTTCGGTGACTTCATACTCATCGTTGATTGGCGTTGGAGTGGGAAGCCAACCGAGATGGAACGCCCAGTGATACTACCAACTGGCGAATACGCTACAACGCCAGATGGGAAACCATTGACGAAGAGGGTGCTCGACGCAGGCGACAGCGGGATATACCTTCGCGGTTCAAGCAAGTCACAGATAAACATTTGGTGCTGGCCATGTGGCTCTGGCGAGATATATGGCTACCGAACCGATCCAAAACAGCCACCATCTGTGCGCGCTTCTGCAACTCCGAGATTAAACGCCGACAACCCAATCGGTGAGTGGAACAGGTTCATAATCATCATGCGTGGTGAGCATGTGACGGTCTTCCTTAACAACATTGAGGTCATATCGGAAGCTTGGCTTCCGGGTGTCCCAAAGAGTGGTCCGATAGCACTCCAGCATCACGGCTCGCCAATACAGTTCAAGAACATCTTCATCAAGGAGCTACCTTAAGTGAAGGTGTGGGGCAATGTGCTTGGCAGTCCCGATGAGGGTTGTCGCAGTCAACGGCAACGAGGTTGAGGTTGAACAAGGTGGGACAAAACTTCGAGTCAGGGTTGACCTTGTGGAGGATGTGAGGGTGGGCGATTATGTGCTTGTGCATGCGGGCTTCGCCATCCAAAAGTTGGATGAAGAGGAAGCTTTTGAGACATTGCGTTTGCTTGAAATGCTCGGCATGAGCCCTCTTGATGATGGAACGAGCATGAGCAATGTGGAGTGAACTTGTGTGCGCTGGGTGAGCGAGTTCCGAAACAGCACCTTGGCGAAGAGAATACTTGAACGGATAAACGAACTCTCCGATAGCGATTGCTCTCTAATGGAAGTGTGTGGGACACATACGATGTCGATTGGCAGGTTCGGCATCAGACAACTCTTGCCCAAGTCGATAAGGCTCATCTCAGGTCCTGGTTGCCCAGTTTGCGTCACAGCTCAATCCGACATAGACAGCTTCATCGCCATCGGATCCTTTAGCGATGTTATCCTTGCGACATTCGGTGACATGGTCAAGGTGCCCGGCTCTAACATGAGCCTCAGGGAAGCGGGTGCACATGGTATTGATGTGCGTGTTGTTTATTCACCGTTTGATGCGTTGAAGCTTGCACGCGAGATGCCGATGAAGAGGGTTGTGTTCATGGCGATAGGGTTTGAGACGACGGCACCGGGCATAGCGTTAGCCGTAAGGCAAGCTGAAGAGGAGCGCCTGCGCAACTTCTTCATCTATCCAGCGCTCAAGCTCATCCCCCCAGCTATGGAAGCGTTGCTCTCGTTTGACGATGTGAGGATCGATGGTTTCATCTGCCCAGGACATGTGAGCACTGTGATCGGCACGAAGCCTTACGAACCCATCGCAAGGAAATACGGCAAGCCATGTGTCATAGCTGGCTTTGAGCCTTTGGACATACTTCAAGCAGTGCTCATGTTGCTTATGCAGTTACGCTCAAGGCGAGCCGAGGTTGAGAATCAATACCGCAGGGTTGTGCGCCCCGATGGCAACGAGATAGCTAAGAGGCTCATTGAAGAAGTTTTTGAGCCATGTGGTGTTGAGTGGAGAGGGCTTGGCTTCATAGAGGGCAGTGGCTTGAAGCTCCGAAAGAGGTATGAGCACATGGATGCAAGAGCACATTTCGAGGTCACCACACCACCACCGAAGGTGCACCCGATGTGCAAGTGTGGTCAAATACTTCGCGGCGCAGCGATACCAACCGATTGCCCCCTCTTCGCGAGAGCGTGCACGCCTGAGCACCCGATAGGTCCGTGCATGGTCTCAAGTGAGGGAGCTTGCGCTGCATATTACCGCTACCGAGAGGTGAGCGCAAATTGAGCATCGGCGCAATTGATGAAACGAACGCTGGGGTGCATGGTCTCGTCACGCTTGCACACGGTGGTGGCGGGAAGAGGATGCATGAGTTGATCAAGGATGTGTTCTTACCGGCGTTCGCAAACGCGATGCTTCAACCGCTCTCCGACAGTGCCATCGGTAATCTCAACGGTTGCAAGGTTGCACTCACAACAGATGCTTTTGTTGTCTCTCCAATTGACTTCCCAGGTGGTGACATCGGTAAGCTCGCGGTCTGCGGGACTGTGAATGATCTATCCGTTGCAGGCGCACAACCGCTTTGGCTATGTGCATCATTCATCATTGAGGAAGGGCTTAGAATTGAAGTCCTTGAACGCATCGTCAAATCGATGAGGGAGGCAGCATCTGAAGCGGGCGTGAGCATAGTCGCTGGGGATACGAAGGTTGTGCCGAACGGAGCTTGCGACAAGCTTTTCATCATCACATCTGGGCTTGGAATAGTCAAAGCCAATCTCTCAGCTCAGCTCATAAAGCCGGGCGATGTTGTGCTCGTGAACGGATACATCGGTGATCATGGCATTGCGGTCATGTCAAAGCGTGAAGGGCTTGGGTTCGAAGCGGATGTTAAGAGCGATTGTGCACCCCTCTGGTCGCTCGCCGAGGCGCTCATCGAGAACTGTAAAGGGTTGCGTTGCATGAAAGATCCGACACGGGGCGGCGTGGCAACGGCTCTCCATGAGCTTGCAGAGGCTGCGGGTGTGTGCATTGAAATTGATGAGAGCGCAATACCGATACGACCCGCTGTCCTTGTAGCGTGTGAACTTTTGGGGATTGATGTGCTCTATGTGGCGAACGAGGGGAAGCTTTTAGCGGTTGTCTCGGAAGAGGATGCGGAACTCGCTTTGAATGTGATGCGTTCACATCCGCTTGGTAAGGATGCGAACATAATCGGGCGTGTGTTGCCTGAGCCGAAAGGACGCTTGGTCATCCGCACGGCGATTGGCACGAGAAGGCTTGTTGAACCTTTCTCTGGAGAGCAACTCCCAAGAATTTGTTGAGCGAAAAAATTAGACGCTGTTCTCTAAGCAGCGAGGGGGCTCGGAGCAAGGTGCTCTCTGTTGGCATAGTTGGCTTGCCAAATGTTGGCAAGTCAACACTTTTCAACGCCCTAACTAAAGCGCATGCGGAGGTCTCAAACTACCCATTCTGCACCATCTCGCCGAATGAGGCGATAGTCGCAGTCCCAGATAAACGCCTTTACGAACTTGCGATGATGTTCCGTCAGGAGCGAGTAGTCCCTGCCACTTTCAAGTTCGTTGACATCGCTGGACTCGTCAGGAACGCACACAAAGGTGAAGGCTTGGGAAACGAGTTCTTATCCCACATAAGAGGTGTTGATGCGATACTGCATTTGGTGCGCTGTTTCCAGAGGGCAGATGTGGCGCATGTCGACGGTGGTGTTGACCCAGTTAGGGATGTTGAAGTTGTTGAGCTTGAGCTCATCTTGGCGGACTTGCAACTGCTACAGAGGCGTCACGGACACTTGTCGAAGAGGGCGACTGCTGGCGATAGGGAGGCGAAGGCTGAGGTTGCAGTGCTCGAGAAGCTCATTGAGTGGCTCTCAAAAGGGGCACCAATAAGAGCGATGACCGTTAGCGATGCTGAGGCTGAGTTGATCAAGAAGTATCAACTGCTAACAGCGAAGCCCTGCATCTATGTCGGCAATGTGGATGAGACAGAGGAAAGCGAGAGAGCGTTCTCGGAGTTGAAAAGGTGGTGTGATGAGCGTGGCTTAAGGGCGCTGAAGCTGAATGCGAAGTTGCATATGGAGTTGAGTGAGCTGTCAGAGGAAGAGGCTGAAGAGATGGCTGAGGCGTTCGGAATTGAAGTATCCGCACTCGATGAGGTTGTGAGGGAATGCTTTAAACTGCTTGACGCAATCGTGTTCTTCACTGCTGTCGGGAGGGAAGTGACAGCGTGGGTTGTCGAGAGAGGCACAATCGCAGTTAAGGCTGCAGGCAAGATACATAGCGACATTGAGCGTGGTTTCATACGAGCCGAAGTCATACCGTTTGAGGTGCTCAAAGAAGTTGGCTCGTGGGAGGAGGCGAAGCAGAGAGGGTTGGTGCAAATCAAGGGCAAGGATTACATCATTCAAGATGGCGATGTGGTTTATTTCCGCTTCCACGCACCACCGTAGCACTGCAACCGAGGGGTGATATGTTATGAGGCTGGCAGTGGCGTTGATGGCAGTGTTAGGTGGTGAGATCTTGCTCCAGTTGCCAGCGTGCGCTCAAGCACAAGTGAAGTTCAGCGAGAACGGCGTGCTGACATTGAGCATGGATAGCTTGCTCCTTCAAAATTTCGGCGTCGTCCTCGTCAAGCCCGGCTGGCAAGGCAGTTACGCCGACCAACTTAACCCAGAAACTGTCAAGGTTACTTTCAAAGCCAATGGCGAACAAGTTTGG
>Ga0080004_1168097_pt1 | contig 36118 bp, 31 predicted proteins | sample WasSprMetagenome_FD_69207 | JGI IMG/M metagenome (GOLD analysis project Ga0080004, IMG submission 69207) | Sulfidic aquatic microbial communities from Washburn Spring, Yellowstone National Park, USA - WS (SPADES assembly) (version 2) | ecosystem: Environmental > Aquatic > Thermal springs > Hot...
TTCTGCTAAACTTACATCTCTACTTCTTCCTCTATGCCATCCATTAAGGCTTGACTACGTAGAGGTAAATCCGAAGATTAATGATCAAGGCGTAGAGGTTGAGGTCTTAGTTGAAGCTACGGAGAGGACGGGTGTTGAGATGGAAGCATTAACTGCAGTAAGTATAGCTCTACTTAATGTATGGGATGCAGTGAAAATGTACGAAAAGACAGTCGACGGACAGTATCCAGATACTGTAATCACCGATATAAGAGTCGTTAGAAAAGTGAAGAATGATGCAGACATTTAAACCCTATGAAGAACATAGGCATAGAAGCCCTCGGAAACTAAGGTTCATGCTATATACTGTTAGTTCTTCGAGGTACAGGTTAAAGACTGAGGGAAAAACCTTCACGGATGAAACAATGGGTATAGCTATTAAACTGATTAATGAGAAGAATCATGAAATAATTGAAACAGACGTTATAGATGATGATATCGATATGATTAGAGAAATTCTTAGGAACGCTGTTCAGAGAGACGTAGATGTAATAGTCTTTATGGGAGGAACAGGACTAGCTAGAAGAGACGTAACTATTGAGGCGGTTAAGCCATTACTTGATAAAGAAGCTGAAGGTTTCGGGGAAATATTTAGACTTGAGAGTTACAAGGAGATAGGTGCAGCTGCAGCTTTGACAAGAGCAACGGCAGGTGTTTATGCTGGGAGAGTTGTAATGTGTCTTCCAGGATCTCCTAGTGGGGTAGAGCTTGCATTAAAGACATTTCTTGATGAGCTTCCTCATTTCGTCTACTTAGCAAAATCATGAATTGTGACTACCGATCTTATTACTAAACTATGATGTAAGTCTACTAACTACGTGGCTAAAGTAGTATGTTATTTTACTTCTACGGGTATTGCAACTCTTATTAATGATTCTTCCCCTCTCATTACATGGTAGCTTGGAGATTTAACCTTGTTATCTTTAATATAGACATGACCGTGGGTTATTAGCTGCCTTGCATGATGTATACTTTTAGCGTATCCAAGCTTAAAAACTATTGTTTGAAGTCTTCTTTCTAAGATATCTCTAACGTTTAATCTCAATATATCATCTGCGGTCGCATTCTCATCTACAAGCCCCATCTTATACAATCTTTGTATAAGCCTACTCTCTTCTTGAACCCTCTTCTCACCTGTGAGAACGAATAGAGACCTAGCTTGCGCTCTAATCTTTCTAAGAATAGTTTCCGCTCTCCAAAGTTCCCTCTTATTCCTTAAACCATATTCTCCCAGAAGCTGGAGTTCCATCGATAATCTATCCGACTTCCATGGATGACCAGGTGTTTCATATTGTTTCCTAGGCCTCTTCGGGTCTCCCATACTGGGTAGAATACTATCGGGGCTTCCTTATTAACCGTTACATATTCTACTCGAATAATCTAACACATCATGAAGACGTCTCCAATAGTCTGCTGAGAGTCGACGTAAAAGTGTATCTTCCCTACCCTTCAAGCTACAATACCCGCATCCATGAAGCTCTGAGGCAGGTTCTGGAGACTCTTTACCGGACTGCTCTATGGATTCTTCTTAAACCTCATTTACGGTCTTCCCCCTCTTCTATATACTTGTTTAAAGTGAAGTATTCATCTAGAGATTTCTGACCATACATGAAAAACCAGCTATATAACCTCTATCATCGCTCCACAATTCATACACCTTATCGTTGCACTGAGTATGTCTCCACAGCAACCTACATTAAGGTCTATGAATCCACATCCCAAGTACCTATCTTAATATATTTGAATTTTATAGTTAGTATGCTCTACTTTCAGTCAAGAGTATAAAGAATTTATCTATCTAGGAGTATGTGTATATTGTGTTTGGAGTATTCTTAGTATTGATTGATGTATATGGTGAGTAGTGGGTGTTGTGGAGTCTAGGTATTTAATGAATATTAGTTTGGTGGAGGTTTTCAAGCAGCTGGCTAGAGGCCTAGCGGGATTCTTCGAGGAATATGGTGGAGAAGTAGAAGGGGTGTTATAGAGGACGATTAGGAGGGTCTTCGTTGATACTAGGTGGAGTCCTAGGAAACATACAGGCTCAAGGAAGCATACCTGCTATGATCCAGAGAAGGACTTATTCTTTGAAGTTGATAGTCTCACCGAGCTCAAGGATTATGATGAGATATACTTGGATAGTTAATTGTTTCCAAATATGTGGCATCAGTTGAGAGAATTGATCAGTAATCGTTAGAGAGTCTATTATTTCACTAGACCGTGGAAGTGGGAAGAGGTTAGGGAGAGGCTCAGGAATGAGTTGAAGGCTTAGGCTGGCAAGGTGTTGAAGACCGATGAAGGGGATTCATTTCTGCTATGGGAAGTCTATCAACTATCTTGGATTATTCAAGGCTAGAGGTAGGGATGGCAGGAGGAATAAGAAGTATAGCCGTAGAGTTCAGAGATACCTAGTAATGCTTACGAATACAATCCTATGGAAGAATGATGGAAAAAAGTCCACCGACATTTAAGCATATGAGGAGAATCCTAAGAATGGTGAAGGGAGCAAGGAGGCGGGCAGGGCTCGCTGGGGCTGGGGGCATAAGCCTTAGCAAGACCCATACGTACCTTATTGTCATCCTCGGCGAGCCAAATAGCTCGAAGCGAGGGTCGAAGAAGGTTGTTCATGGGTGGCTAGGGCTACCAAACCAGCCTCTCCTCCTGATTTTTTCAAAGTAAACTTAAGATTGATGATGTATTGTGTATTGTTTGTTAAAAATGTTTATGCTGGGCGTACCTTTAAAGTGAGAAGCGTAAATGAGGAATAATTTTAGATCGGTAGATTTCTCTGCCTACACCATTCAATCAACGGATCTGTTAACAGCTATTAACTTCCCTTTATATTTTCTAGTGAAGCTATCTACCAGAGTGATTCTCGTCGGCATTCTCTCCTTATTCAGCGTTTGCAAACATATCCATGAAATTGCAGAATCATTAAATATCAATGGGCTATGAACATAATTACGGCATGGATGAACACATTGAAAAGTATTTTAAATATACTTCGCCAGATGAAGTATTAGAAAGAATACTGAGGAATTCAAGGTTGTCCCCTAGGGTTATTGATGTTAGTGTTCATGAATCATTAGGCTACGTTCTAGCTGAAGATATTGTCTCACCCATCCCTATGCCGACGGACAATGTTGCGCATTTTGATGGATATGCTGTTAGAAGCTCCGATACATTGAAAGCATCTATGATCAATCCATTAAGATTAAAAGTTATAGGAAGAATAGATTCTATCAGGGAACATGATCTAGACATTAAAGATGGGGAAGCCGTTTATGTTGTAACAGGAGCTAAAATACCGAAGAATGCCGATGCTGTAATACCAGTTGAGAGAGTTAGGCTACGTGGAGAATATATAGAGATCCTAGAATCTATTAAGAGAGGAGAACATGTAACATTTAGAGGAGCAGATATAGAGGGTGGAGAGATTATTCAGAGGAAAGGAGATATCGTCAGACCTCAGACCATAAGGTATCTACTAGATACTGGGAGGTATAGAGTTAAAGTTTACGATAAACCTAGAGTCGCATTAATAGGTGTTGGAGATGAATTAACATCGAACATTGAGGAAGCTAAAGGGAAAAAGCTTGAAACATCTTCGATAATGATCTCTTACTATGTAAAAGAATTCGGTGGGATTCCAATAAGATTTGAGGCAGTTCCAGATTCACCTGATCAGATAATTGAGGCTGTTAAGAACTCTCTTAGAGAAAACGATATATGTGTAACTATTGGAGGAGTCTCACTGGGAGCTAGAGATCTATGCTGGATCACATTATCTAAGGTACCTGAGAGTATACCTATAGCTAGGGGGTTAAGAGTGCAACCAGGTCGAGCAACCAGCATAGTCCTAATAGATGGTAAACCGGTAATAATGCTTCCAGGACATATTCAATCTACTGTCTCTGGAACAATAAACATACTGGTTCCATTAATATCTTATATGCAGGGTTTACCGATTAAAGATTTATTCCCGAAGGTATGCGCAGAAATAGGTGAAGACTTAACTACTAGAGAATACATTTCATTTACAAGAATACGTTTTGTTAAGCTAGTTAAGAATAGAGATGGGTTTATCGCTAAACCTATTCTTGGAGATTCATCCATGATTAGACCACTAATAGCATCTAATGGCTTCATAAAGATCCCCGAAAAGGTAGAGAAGATCATTAAGGGAAGTAAATTAGACGTGTATATGTTATCTTGGTCAGAACTACTCTATCTATTTTCAAAGTATAATGAGCAGGCGGGTCCATCTTGAATTAAGACAAATATACTAGTAAGATAGATTACGGAGTATGCCCTACATTAAGAAAGAGTATAGAGAGAAGTTAGACCCCAAGATTGATGCTTTAATAGATGAGCTTAGGAAAGCTCCAGTTGAAGAACTTGATGGACAAGTCAATTACGTTATCTTCAGACTCCTCCTCCACCTATACCCTCCTAGATACTTTAATTATAATAGAGCGATTGGTGTACTCTCTTGTGTAATCCATGAATTCTATAGGAGGCATGTTGCGCCATACGAAGACAAGAAAATATCTGAGACAGGTGATATCACATAGCTTTAAAAGTTTCAGATACGCTGTGTATTATAAAGCTAGCTGTTGATCGTTTCCATGCATACTGAAAGCGTAACCTTAGCTTCTAGAATAGATGGGGAAGATGGGCGGACAAGAAAAGAAATACAATCCAATGCTTTTCTCAGTAATTATCTCTAATTGGGATAAGACTCTACTGAAGTATCACTTGGATTCTTTAAGATGATTAGAAGAATTACTGGAGTAAATGGACCATTTAGGAAGATAAAGAAGATCAGTCATCACCACAGATAACCTATCTAATCAGTTCTTTCTAAGTTCGCTTATTCTCGCATGATGTAATGGTTGACCGGAAGCTTAATGGTTGAGTCGTTTATATCTAGTGGCGGTGAGACCACACAACGTCAAGCCGCTAAACCTAATCTTAGAATATTCTACTGAAAGCTAGTACTTTTTCCTTCTTCTCTTCTGCTTTTTCTCCTTTTCTACTTTTTCAGCTATTTCCCCTAAGATTTCTTCAGGTTTTTCACCACTCGCTTTTAGTTTTTCAATCACGTCCTCAAGAGTCACTACAGGTGCTTTTTTAACTTCTCTCTCTTTAATAGTTTCATCTAAGCTTCTTGCAGGCGGGGTTGGCTCTATAGGTATAGGTATCTCAACTGGTATTTCTCGTGGTTTTCGGAGTCTCCTAATGATAGCAAAAGTGGTTATTGAGGCTCCAGCTATAATTGTAATCGTGATTAGCTGGATTAATGTCTGTGAGATAGGTATAGTTATGTAGATCGGGCTTGAAGCCTTCATGTTCACATTTTTCACTGTTTGATAGCCCATATAGTTGATGTATGCGAACATTTCTACTGGAGGTAAAGGACCAGCACCATCTAATGACCCATTTTCATTTGTTCTACCTTCATATATTATTTTCCCATCGATTGTCTTTATGATTATCGCTGCGTCTTTAACAGGAAAGCCTAGGTAATCATTTACCTTAAATGATAACTTATATATTCTTACCGATAATCCTAAGAGTTCCCTTAAGTCTTCGGTTACTTCGAATTCTCTTGTTGAAGTTACATCGTATTCTCTCCAAGTAGCATTCTCGATTAACCAGCGTCCTATCTTAAGCCACGCTATATCTCCCGAGGATAGCTTTTTTATCTCACCTGATTCATGCTTAATGATGAAGTATACATCTTCTATGATTTCGTTATTCAGCGATACTGCTCCTATTTTCATTCTCCTTTCTATGAAATAGTTTGCTTTGACTGTTAGAGGCTGCTTAATATTGCTTAGAGTGCACACATTATCTCTAGCGGAGCTACATCCAACCCAATTATTGAAAACCATTCTTGTTGAATTATCTATAGAGACTTGTATAGGAGCTAGAATATTGTATTCCTCCTCTTCCGGTATCCATGCTTCCTTCTCTATCCCAGCTTTATCTGGGGCATCAATAGTTACGAGATACTTCTTAATCCATAATGCCTTAATTACTATTGGATGGCCCAGGTTTGAGACTTCTATTACTGGGTCTTGGCTTATAATACTCCCGCTCCATTCTCTGAATAATGCCTTGACTCCTTTCCCTAAATCTCTCTCAATCGGGGTCGCGTCAATCCTCACGTTACTTCCCTTCTCAACCCATCCTAACCTACTAACTTTTATACTAATATCGGGTTCTGATGATTCCACCGAGACTAAATAGTAGACCCTCCAGATAGCATGAGCTCTTATGGGGCTAGTTACAAGGACTTCTATGTCTTTGTTAGGTGAAGATATATCATTCACCCATTTATCGAAGAGTATTCTAGTACCGTTGACCCAGATAATCTCTCTTTCTAGTTGATTAAAGATTAGCTTATCGCCATCTCTTATCCATTCATCAAAAAGTATCGGCTTAACATAATCTGATTCAAGAACTACATGGTGGAGTTTCTTCCAAAAAGCTTTTACCGTTAAAGGTGAATCTACTACTAACTCAAAAGAGTCTTTACCAACTTCGAAGTCATCTCCATCCCCCCACCAATAATCTATAAGATATTTTTCAAGCAAGATCTTTGTTTCTAGGTTGTTTTCATAAATTACAGGGTTCAAAGGCTCAATACAGATTGTTTGGCTTTCATTAAACCATCCACTTTCTATAGATAACGGGTGTTCCGAGATTACATCTACATAGTACTGAGTTTGCCAGACTGCTTTAGCTCTTAACGGCCTAGTAATCTTGTCTATGTAGATGCTCGGGTTACTTCCTGTTATATCCCCAACCCATTTCAGGAAAACTTTTCTTATACCTTCTTCTGGCTTCCAGTTTTCACGCACTGTTACTACGTATGAACTATATCTAGGTCTCCATTCACTAAATATCTGGTAACCTACATCAAGGTCTACTAGATAGTAAACTTTATACTTTGCAATATATTCTTGTTGAGCCTGTTCGCCTCCAACCATAATCGTTATGCTCTTATCCTTAGTAACTAGTCCTAAACCTCTACTCCCCATACTCTCGTACCAGCCTTCGAAGACTATTTTTGTATCATTATCGTATGTAATTTCAGACTCAACAGTGCAGGTTATGTTTTCTCCTATTGTTGCTGAGCCACTACACCAATTAATGATTATAGGTCCACCTAACCCAGTATCCATGTAGAAAATTATTTGTACGGTGTTCTCTTCTTGAGAGACTGCCACCTCATTTAGAGTTAATACTAACAATGTGATTGATATGATAGTTATGAGGAGAAGGCTCCGCCTAGTACTCATCTATCTTTACTCATAATTATTTCTTATTCCTATCTAAAAATCTTAATGACTACCTATTTATAGCGTCCAACCTTCAAATGTTACTCTTAAATCCTCATGGAATATTAGAAGAGGGATCTTCTTTCTTCTAGCTTCTTCTATTATTTTTCGGTCTACAGCTGCTAAAACCATTCCATGTTCTTTTGCAGCTTCAAGTAATTTAAGATCTACGGGTAAATCCTTTAAACACTTTATCTTACCCATTCTTTCAGTTAGCTTTAAAGCTAGCTTGGCTAGATTCGATTTCTTACCTCTTCTCTTAGCAATCTTCTCTAACTCATCTATAATGTCTTCAAGTATGTATGGTTCAATTACTTCACCAATTGTATCTTCTACAATTCTTATTAGGTCTCTCCCCTGCTCCACTATCATTATCAAGAGACTCGTATCAAATAGAACTTTCATCTAACGTTTCATCCACGGTTTCTATTTATCTATCGTATTACTCCGTATCCTATTAATCTCCATCCAGCTCCGATTTTTCTAGATATTGAGACTTTGTCTCCTTGTTGTGCTACTATCGGTCTCATCAAATTTATCTCGATTCTATCCTTTGTTCTATGAGTTACAACCCCTGTTGTTACAGCTGAGTAGACGTTTAATACTAATGGTTCTTTATCAGCTATCGGTGTAACTTCCATCTTATCTTTAACACCTACGACATACTTGAAGAGAGTATATTCTAAGCTTAAGTTATAGAATGTCGGTGGCAATGTTCCAGGTTTACCGGCTATATTTCCAGTCATGGCATCTGCTTTAGTTAATGCTGGGTCAAGCTTCGTCTCTATACCTGTGAGACCACCGCTCATAGCTTCTTCGACATCTCTCCCACCAGCTTTAATATTCACAACCTCTGTATAGATTGATTCATACCTGGATCCCGGTTTATCCTCTAGAGGTATGCCAGGAGCTATCTCTATCTCATCACCTACTCTTATCTTTCCTTGAATTATCGAGCCTCCTATAACTCCACCTCTAATAAAGTTTCCAGGTGTTCCAGGAGGGTTAACATCAAATGAACGTAGTATAGGCATTCTAAATGGTTTTGAGAGGTCTCTAAGTGGTGTTGGGATGAATTTCTGTATAGCCCAGAGGAGGAGTTCTACACCTACTTTATGTTGAGCGGAGATAGGTATTATGGGAGAATTTTCTAATTTAGTCATCTTAAGATACTCTCTTATTTCATGATAGTTTTGGAGAGCTCTCTCCCTAGATATTACATCTATCTTATTCTGTGCAACTATCACTTTATCTATATCCATTATTGAGGCTGCTTGGAGGTGTTCGCTATCTTGTGGTTGGGGGAACGTATGTCTAGCATCTACTACAAATACTGCACCATCGAACAATGCTGCTCCTGAAAGCATGGTAACCATTAGTGAATGATGTCCTGGGCAATCTATAAATGATATAGCTCTCTCGAAAACCGTTTCAGATCCACATATCGCACATTTTTCTTCAGTTGTATAATTGAATGGTTCTTCACATGTAGGGCATCTATATATTGCTGCATCTGCATAACCTATCCTTATAGTAATACCTCTCCTAAGCTCTTCCGAATGTCTTGCTGGCCAGATCCCAGTAATTGCCTGAACGATCGTGCTCTTACCATTATCAACATGACCTAAAGTCCCAATATTAGCTTCAGGCTGCTTCGGTAGAATCTTCCCGCTCATCTATACTTATGCTTACAAGTGTTCTTAATATAGCTTGAATCAATAATAATCTAGTCTTAGAATTCTCAAAAATCTATAGTGTTTGTAGCTCGTCATCCTTAAAGAATATCTTGCATTCTCTTTGATATGATTCTATGCTGTCTGAGGCGTGTATAAGATTGTCTGTAAGTTCTATTGCTAAGTCTCCTCTAATTGTTCCAGGTTCTGCATGGGCTGGGTCGGTTGCACCAATCATCTTTCTTACTACTTCAATAGCTTTCCGGCCCTCAATAACGATTGCTACAACTCTTCTACCTTCTAGTGTTTTTACAAGGTTTTCATAGAAGTCTCTACCTTTATGTATGCTGTAAAGTTCTTCCGCTATCTCTCTACTCATCTTCAAGAACTTCACCTGTATGATCTTTAAACCCTTCTTCTCAAGTCTAGACAGGATCTCTCCAACTAAACCTCTCTCTACAGAGCTCGGCTTTAACATTATAAAGGTTCTCTCAGCCTCACTCATATGTTATAGTTTATGAAAACCAGAATATAGCCTTAGATCCGTAGATTTCTCTGCCTACACCATTCAATCAACGGACCTGTTAACACCCTATTAACCTTCTTTAGTTCAATGATATTTCTACAGCCTGTTAAATACATTGCCGTTCTCAACTCTAATATCATCTTTCTTAGATAGCTTAAAATTGATTCTACACTCTCTAATGCAGGCTTTAACAGGGGTTTAGCGATTCCAACCATGTCTGCTCCTAGGACTAAAGCTTTAGCAGCATCTAAACCTGTTCTAATACCCCCTGAACCTATAACTTCTATTTCAACTGTTGATGAGACCTCTATTATTGATGCAGCCGTAGGTATCCCCCATTCTAGAAAGACTTCGCCCAGCATTTTCTTCTCCAAGTCTCCTGCTTCTTCAGCTCTAATCTTCTCAATAAGCGTCCAGTTAGTTCCTCCTGCTCCAGCTACATCTATAACTTTAACGCCTATTTCTTCTAAGCTTTTTGCAGATTCTCTAGATATACCACATCCAACTTCCTTGACAATAACTGGTACGCTCAATCTATTCACAGTCTTCTCTATGGATTTAATAATTCCTCTAAACGTTGTAGCTCCATCCGGCTGGATTAATTCTTGTAAACTATTGATGTGTATTGCTAAAGCATTTGCTTCAATCATTTCTACAGCCTTCTCTGCAAGCTCTACACCTTCCTTCATTAGCTGGATAGCACCAATATTCCCTATTACGAAAATGCTGGGTGAAGTATCTCGTACAATTCGATAGGTTTCTTTAAGAGATTCATTCAGTATGCCTGCCCTCTGGCTTCCCACACCTAGAGGTATATTGAGCTGGAGAGCTGCTTCTGCTAGATTCTTGTTGATTCTGTATGCTTCGGGTACACCACCTGTCATGCCTTCAATCACCAATGGATAGTTAAATGTTCTACCAAGAAAATTTGCTTCAAGCTTTATTTCATTAAAATCCACTTCAGGCAAGGGGTTGTGGATCAGTTCAGCATACTCAAACCATGTAGTCTTCTTCTTAAATTCAACATCCTTCTCAATACATATTCTGATATGGTCTCGTTTACGCTTTTCCATAAGACCCCACCTAAAAGCACCTCTAAAAAGACTGCCCAGAAATCTCTTGCTTAAACATTCTAGGACACACTATATACCCAAACCTATATACTTCTTAACCTTTTCTATTGCCTCTATTATCGTTTCTTCATCTACGGTCTGCATATACCGGTTCTTCTTCTCAAACCATTCAACATCGTTAAAGCTATTAAAACCTTCAAGGTGAAGCCTCTAAATAATATAGTAGTCTTCTATCAGATTCTGTCCGAAAATATATCTGTATAGGTCTTCGTCAAACGCCTACCTACAATCACCGCCCATACCTTGTAGATTTAAGCTCATACATCATCCTTGGAGGAAGCTCATGTTAGTCTATCGAAGACTACGTAACTCAGAACCTATCCTGGCTTATCCAGTAGTTGATGTGCTCCACTTTCAGCTATGGGTTTAACGAATATATCTATAATGTGGCTTAGTACTGATTGGTGTATACAGCGATGTAGTGGATGTTGTAAAGGCTAGATATTTAAGGGATACTAATGCGGTGAAGGTTTCAAGCAACTGGCTGGAGAACTAACGATGATGAAATCTATATTGATGCATTGTTCCAGAGGTTTACGCTGAGATACTACAGTTACTTAGGAGAGGCATTTAAGGTATATCTGCTGAGGGGCACTAAAGTATTGAAGAAGCTTAGAAGGGAGAATAAACTATGGAAGCCTGATGAAGTTGATGCTATGCTGCTTTCGAAGATTTTAAGGGATATGTTTAGGACTTTAACACTTCAGGAGATGGAGGAGAAGGTCAAGCTACAACCATTAATTAACGAGTATGAACCACTATCTAGGAGGACTAAGATTCTGAAGCATTGAATTAGGAATGATAGATACGATTATGGGCTAAATTCTCTACCACCAATGAAGCATTATACAAGCTATAGTTAAGGATAATGAAGATGTTTAGGAAAGAATATTTTCTAGTAAATAACCAAAGAGTCAACAATCCTGCTGACTTATGAGCAGTAAAAGCTGTGAGGCTGGTAGGGTCGATACGGTCGGTCCAGAGAGTAATTAGGAAGAGAGTCTCCCACCAGTCGAGCAACTACTATAGCCCATCGGCCTGCCCTCTCTGAATTCATTTCTGTTTACGGGGGGTAGAAGTATGAAATATTGATAAACTGGGATAGTACTTTAGTCTTGAAGATAAAGAGTGAAGATTTGAAGAAGATAGTTTATCATTGTCTAGAAGCTTCTCCAGAAGAATGCTGAGAGAGAAAATAAGCTCTCTTCCTAGAAGATAGCTCCTCTGCCATTTAAACCAAGGATATATCATGAAAAACAATGATAAATACTTGTGATATCCTATTATATTTTGGTATGCCGAGGAGGAGTCCTGCAGTAGCTGGAATGTTTTATCCTTCATCAGCAGCTTCATTGAAGAAGCAGATTGAAGAATGCTTCCTCCATAGTATTGGACCTGGTAAGCTTCCATCAGGAACCATAAACAAGAGGAGCTACCCTCTTGCGTTAATATCCCCCCACGCTGGATATATTTATTCAGGCCCTGTAGCAGCTCACGGGTACTTAGAGTTAGATGGTAGATCGAGACCTAGGACGGTGGTAGTGATAGGCCCGAATCACTACGGTATTGGAACAGATGTCTCGATATATCCAGATGGGGCATGGGTTACGCCATTGGGTGAGGTTAAGATTGATTCTCAGCTAGGTAGAGAGCTTGCAGAATTATCTGATATCTTCTCGCTAGATGAATTATCACATGTTCGCGAACATTCAATTGAGGTTCAAGTACCATTCCTTCAATATGTCTTAGGAGAGTTTAGTCTTCTACCTATATGTATGCTTGACCAGAGCATGGAGGCTTCCCTAGAAGTTGGGAGAGCTCTTTCAGAATTGTTAAAAGAGAGAGAAAGTATAATGCTCGTGGCCTCAACGGATTTCACTCATTACGAGCCTCACCACATTGCTGTTAAGAAAGACTCGATAGCTCTTGATAATATTAGAAAGCTAGACGTTGAAACACTCTATAGAGTATTAAGAGAAGTGGATATTTCAATGTGTGGTTATGGACCTGTCTCAGCTGTTTTAGAAGCTTCTAGGAGGCTTGGGGTAAGTAAAGCAGAGTTATTGAAGTACGCTACAAGCGGAGATGTAACAGGAGATAAATCATCAGTTGTAGGCTATGCATCTCTAAAAATAGAGTATGAGCTCTAGAAAAGAGAAGTAGATTAAAAGAATTAAAAGAGAAGAAGCTTATCAATGTTTCAACATATAGGAGGGTCTACGGAAGTCTGATGAGGTTGACGCCCAGTTGCTGTCAATGGTTCTAAAAGACGGTTTTAGACCATTGACGGTTGAGGAAAGTGTATCTTCTAACGGCAAACCCTACTGGCCGATGAGTAGTAAAAGCTGTCGCTAGTAGGGTAATACAAATACTCCCGATGTAACGATGTGACGTAACATCCCCGCCAGCCACAGCTACTTTAACTCATCGGCCAGTCTCTCTCCCTAAATTATTTTATTACCTAGGGAGGCAGTTTACTTTGCTTTACTTACAGTAGGAGCGTCCATGTTATGTCTAGAGAGCCCAGCATCCTACGTTAAGCCTCTAGAGCTTTAGTATCTTCTGAATCTAAGTTATATAGTAGTTTGAAGAGAGAACAGCATGCTCTTCTTCTCAGCTTAGTAGGTAAAGTTCCTAAGTATATAATGAGACCGCGCCGATTTACAGATGAAAAATTTATTCATCTCCTATTCCATCTATGATACATGATCAGTGGGCTAAAGATTGATATAGTAGATATAAAAGTCCCTGAAGGATGCAATATAATCTTCGGTATAACTCATTTTATAAAGACCGTTGAAGATGTTTATGAGGCAATCGTAAACTCAGTGCCAGGTGCAAAGTTTGGGATAGCATTTGCAGAAGCTAGTGGACCATGCCTCATTAGACATGAAGGTACGGATGAAGAACTTAGAAGACTTGCAGCTGAAACACTCTTAAGAATTGGGTGTGGGCACACATTCCTAATAATCATGAGGAATATGTATCCAATTAATGTAATGGAGAAGATTAAACTTGTTCCAGAAGTCTGTACGATACTCGCAGCTACAGCGAACCCACTGCAAGTCGTAGTTGTTGAAACAGAGCAGGGTAGAGGTGTGATGGCTGTAATAGATGGATACAAGTCTAAGGGAGTAGAAGGCGAGAAAGACATAGAAGAGAGGAGAAAATTTCTACGTAGGATAGGCTATAAGTTCTAGAAATACACTCTACATATCTAGAAAGATTAGCAATCTTCCTAATCTACGTCTAACACTGATGCAGAAAAGATTAACTAGGTCCAGGTAGAATGGAGAAGGTTCATCAAGTAGTTTTAGCAATAGGTTTATGAAGTCTAGAAGATGAAGATAGAAGAGCTAATACTAAAATGGGCTTTAAAGAATGCATTAGACCATGGAGGCAAAGCTCTCCAAAATGCTGTGTTATCCAAGATTATTAGGGAAGACTCATCTCTAAAAACGAGGATGAAAGAGTTATTACCTCTAGTTGAAGAGATCGTGAACCAAGTAAACTCAATAAATATCGGGAGCTAAATCTAATAGGTAAAAATGCTCCATAAATGATTGATGTGGTTTTCCTATGAATGTAGAAAAGAGAAAGATTAGGGAAATGGTTTGGAATATCTTAGAAGAGAAAGGTGTAGCGAGATTCCCTAAACCTGTCTATGGAAGAATACCGAATTTTGAAGGTGCAGAGAGGGCTTGCGAGAGGATAGTAAATCTTGAAGAATATAAGAGGGCTAGAATCGTAAAGGTTAGCCCTGACTCACCTCAATACTCAATTAGGTTAAGATGTCTTATTCATGGAAAAAAGCTTGTAATGCCTACACCTAGGCTTAGGGAAGGATTTCTACTTCTAGACCCATCGAAGATTCCGAAGAGATTCTATGGGAAAGCTGCAACTATAAGAGGAGCCTTCACTTTCGGTGAAAAGGTTAATCCTGAAGATCTACCTGAGGTTGACTTCATTGTTGTAGGTTCGGTTGCAGTAGGTAGAGATGGCTCTAGAATTGGGAAAGGTGAAGGATATGGAGAGATGGAATATGCGATACTAAGAGAATATGGCCGAGTGGGAGAGGATGTAATCGTTGCAACCAATATCCATGACCTTCAATTACTCGATTCCGTTCCACAAGACCCCTATGACGTACCTGTTGATGTAATTGCTACACCGACTAAACTAATACGCATTCCTTTCAATAAACGTAAACCTAAAGGTATAATCTGGGAATTGCTGAGCAGTGAGAAACTAGAAGAGATACCTCTCCTCAAGAGATTGAAGGAGAAGAGAAAAGTATAGTTTAAACCGTTTAATAAGCCGTAACGCTCTTGACGTAAGGTATCTTCAGCATCCTGTTCACCCCCTCCCCAGATAACGGTTTATCTAATACGAGTATTAGCTTAGGCTCGGGGAAGAGCTCAGGATCTTCCGCGACAGCTTGCCTGATAGAGATATTCTCTTCAGCAGCTATCTTGGCTGCTCCAGCAAGTATTCCAGGTGCAGTAGGGTCGGCTCTAATCTCTACAACGAAATATCCAAGTTCCTTAGCTATAGGTGCGAGTAGAGCACCAGCAGGTTTGAGACCAGTGAAGATCCTTCTAAGCTCTTTATCTTGAAGAATGTATTCCACTGTTTTCTTAACTATTCTTCTATCTACTCCTGCTGCTCTAGCAATAGATACTTCGGGTATCTCTACTGGACCGATAACGATCTTGCCGTCCTGTGTAACACCTATACCGTACTCTATCATTATCCTTATTACGTTCAGTCTAGCAGGATAGTTCTTGAGTTTCTCAGATATCTTCTTCCACATGCCTAAACATACACCATCATTGTATAGATATATGCATTTTGCCCTATCGGAAGGATGCATTATTATGTAAATTAAGGTATAAATATGAGCATTTATGCTATTATTGGTACAGTGATGAGCATGAGTGGAAAGATAGTCTTAAATGAGGGTGAAATCCCAAAGTACTGGTACAACATACTACCAGACCTCCCAAAACCTTTACCTCCTCCAATAGACCCCTCAACTAGAGGACCAATCGACCCAAGAAAGCTGGAAGCAATCTTTCCTAGGTCACTGATACAGCAGGAGCTCTCGCAGGAGAGGTGGATACCTATACCTGAAGAAGTAAGAGAGGCATACACTATCTGGAGACCAACCCCCCTGCATAGAGCCGCAAGACTAGAGAAAGCGCTTAAGACGCCTGCAAGAATATACTATAAGTATGAGGGTGTTAGCCCGCCAGGCTCACATAAACCAAATACGGCTGTAGCTCAAGCATACTACAACATGAAGGAGGGGGTACAAGTATTGACAACGGAGACTGGAGCTGGACAATGGGGTTCAGCATTAGCATTTGCTACTAATCTATTCGGAATGAAGGCTAGGGTGTACATGGTCAAGGTAAGTTATGAGCAGAAACCATACAGGAAGATAATGATGCAGGCTTGGGGCGCAGAAGTCATAGCAAGTCCAAGTCGTAGAACCAAGACTGGTTTATCAATCCTTGAAAGAGACCCAGATAGTCCAGGAAGCCTGGGGATAGCGATAAGTGAAGCGATCGAAGATGCAATAACACATGATGGCGTCAAATACTCTCTGGGAAGCGTACTAAACTATGTACTCCTACATCAAACAGTTCAAGGCTTAGAAGCAAAGAAACAACTAGAAATAATAGATGAGTACCCAGACATAGTGGCTGGATGCGTAGGGGGAGGAAGCAGCTTCTCAGGATTATTCTGGCCATTCTACTATGACGTGGTCTCCGGGAAAGCTCCAAAGAAGATAAGGTTCGTAGCAACTGAACCTACAGCATGCCCAACCATGACTAAGGGAATTTATACTTACGATTTTGGAGATACAGCTAAACTGACACCTCTACTACCAATGTATACCTTAGGCTCAGACTTCATACCCCCGCCCATCCATGCAGGAGGCTTGAGATACCATGGCGATGCTCCAACACTATGCCTGCTCCTAAGAGAGGGCATCATAGAGCCTAAAGCATACGACCAGGTATCAGTATTCGAGGCTGCAACATTATTCGCTAAGACTGAGGGTATCATACCGGCTCCTGAACCCTCACATACGATCAGATACGTTATTGATGAAGCATTAAGAGCAAAAGAGACAGGCGAAGAAAAGGTTATCCTATTCAACTTATGCGGTCATGGATACTTTGACCTTAAAGCTTACCAGGAATTCTTTGAAGGAAACCTCAAACCATTCGACTACCCAGAAGACAAGATAAGAGAATCCATACAGAAGCTAATAAAAGAATACCCATGGATACAGGGGATACCCTACCTTAAAGGTTAAGTACAGGCTATCATAATAAGTATGAAAGAAGCGGGAGGTGGGTAATATTTCAGGCAAAGATTCTTATAACCGACCAGCTACACGAAGACGCCTTGGAGTCTCTACGAAGCTATGGAGACATCATTCTTGACTACTTACCCGGGATCTCGGAGGACCGCCTCCTGAGTATAATAGAGCATTACCATGGATTGATAATTAGAGATAGGACTAAGATTACTAGAGAGGTGTTAGATAGGGCTACAAGACTTAAAATTATTATTAGAGCTGGAAGCGGTCTCGATAACATCGACTTAGAGAAAGCATCTTCCCTAGGGATCAAGGTAATGAATGTTCCATCTGAGATTGCAGATTCTGTAGCAGAGTTAACAATAGGCTTGATGATTATGCTCTCGAGGAGACTCTACAAAGCTGTTGAATCTCTAAAGAGGGGTGAATGGATTAAAAATCAACTAATGGGCCAGGAACTGAAAGGCAAGAAGGTTGGGGTAGTAGGTGTAGGAAACGTAGGGTCGAGGGTTGCTAGACTTGCACATTATTTTGGAATGAAACCTCTACTAAACGATATCATTAAGCTTGATGAAGATTTTGTGAAGAGGATCGATGGAGAAGTAGTTGCGCTTGATGATCTATTGAGAGAGTCGGACTATGTTACTTTGCATGTCCCACTAACGAAGACCACTGAGAAGATGATCGGCGAGAGAGAGTTAAAGCTTATGAAGAAGACATCATTCCTAATAAATACTGCTCGTGGCAAGGTAATAGACAGCAATGCACTCTACAAAGCATTATCAGAAGGCTGGATCTCTGGAGCTGCATTAGATGTCTATGAGGTTGAGCCTCCGACAGACTTAAAATTACTAGTATTAGAGAATGTTATCTGCACTCCCCACATAGGTGCTCAAACAGAGGAGGCTAGGAGGAGAGCCTCGAACAAAGCTATACAGTTAGCAGTAGAGTCTCTTCGAAAACTGTATTCAGAAAGATAGTGATAATGAATGAAGAAGATATTGATGACTCCCGGACCCGTAGAATTGCATCCTAGAGTTAGAAAAGCTATGTCGAGGCAAGTTATCAGTCATAGGTCTACTGAATTTCATCAACTAATAGAGTCAATGATTGAGAATGCTAGAAAGATCTTTAGGACGAGTGGAGACATATTCATTCTAACTTCATCAGGGACGCTTGCAGTAGAATGTGCTCTAGCAAATTTATTGGAGCCTGGCGATACGGTGTTCGTACCAGTCTATGGGGTGTTTGGAAAGAGGATGTCTGAGGCGGCTGAGCAATACGGGGGTAGAGTCATAGATATTAGCTTGGATTGGAATAAAGCCCTAAGCATAGATGAGCTTGAAGATGCTCTCACCAAGAAGAATAATGTAGAGATAGTATCGTTCGTACATAATGAGACTTCGACTGGAACAATGGTTAAAGAATTATCAAGAATATCAGAGATAGTGAAGAAGCATGGTAAACTTCTAGTAGTTGATGCTGTATCCTCGCTTGGCGGAGTACCTATCCCGGTAGAGAAACTTGGAATAGATGTATGCGTAACAGGTGCTCAGAAATGTCTAGCTGGACCGCCCGGGATATCGCTGGTATCCGTGAGCGATGAAGCATGGAAAAAGATCCTATCAAAGTCCTCCAAAACCCCCTCCTACATAGATTTAAAGAGGCACCGTCAATTCATGGAGAAGCTTGAAACCCCCTTCACACCGGCTATAAGCCTAATGTACGGTCTGGACGAAGCATTAAGGATAATAATTGAGGAGGGGGTAGAAAACTGGTGGAGAAACCACTACGAATGCTCCCAATTCCTCTACAATCAACTAGAATCTTCAGGGCTGACAATACATTCTCTCAAAGAATATAGGTCTATAACGGTTGCAGCTGCTCATCCACCTCAAGGCATAAACCCTAAGACACTGGTTGAAGAAATGGAGCGCCGGGGAGTAGCGATCGCAGAAGGAATGGATAAGCTAAAAGATAAGATAATAAGAATCGCATGCATGGGTAATATAAACAAACAAAAAATAAAGTACGTTATGTTCAAGCTGAGAGAGTGCGTGGAAACCCTAAAACCAGACAACACTAAATTATAGTAGACGGTTCAGACAGGCGATTACCATTATCAGGATGAAAGAATAGATAATGTCTAGTAGAATCAGATGGGCTGTAAAGCTCGACAATACCACAGATTAAAATTAATTAAAAGATATGTAGAGCTTCGGTAGGTGGGGCCGCTGGGACTTGAACCCAGGACCTCCGGCGTACTGTCTCAAGCAAGTATTCCGGTTTGAGACCCCAGGCCGGTATCCTACCATGCTGGACGACGGCCCCTAACTTAAGCCCTCTTTAAAGATTTCAAACCCAAATTTATCTATTTTCCACCATCGATTTTTATCTAAGATCAAATATACGCTTTCTCCAGCGTCTTCATTCTTTACGAACATGCTTGAGGTTTTGGCAGAGAGTTCGAAGTCAGATTCAAGGAAAAATAGTTTTAAATAACTACTAAATATGCCGACCGTGTAGTAGTAAAAGAGGTAACGACATACTAGCTCACTCAATGTTCCTATATGGGAATGTAGATGGAAAGAAGGACTTGGAAGCTATAATGAAATATTCCCCCCTACGGAGAGATAACGAATCCAGCAAAGATAAGATTACGCATAAGAATTCTATGTCAATTTACGCGTACTATGTGACGCTTCATGATATTATTGTATATCGGCCGGTACTAGGCCGATATATGACAACTGGCTTTTATGAGTCTCAGCGGCCCCACCCCAGAACATTAACTTATCAATCTACTCATTTTTCAGGCCATTTGGCTTGAATGGTTGAAAATCTTATAACAAATCTTATAACTGCCGTTTTCAAAGTTAATCGGTGAGATAATATGATGAAGGCCCCCGTATTTCTCCTGGCGGTATTGTTTATCGTATCTTTCTGTACAGCGAGTACTCAAAATATAAGTCTGAGGCTGGATGAATCCCCTATTCAAGGATATAGTGGGGAGATAGGTTTTAGGTTGCTGACCCCTATTGCAGATTTGCTATCTGGACCTGTATGGCTTAGACTGAGGGGTATCGATACATACGGATCTCCTGTAAGTCTTTCTGCATCTCCTTCCCAGGCAGGTGGTTTACCTATTCAGCTTCCATATAGAGTCCCGTCTCCAAAGTTTAGTAGAAATCTCTTGATCTCGATAGATGTCAGTACGATACCATATCAGGCTGAGACAAGTATAGCTGTTAACCCTCTAAATCCAGACAATATTGTGGTCGGCATGAATGATTACGGTGTTTATGGTCCCTCAGCTTACGTTAGCATAGATGGTGGTGAGAGATGGGATGGGCCGTTCGCTATGACCCCACTACTAAAAGATGATTACGGCTCAGACGTATCTCTCGCATTTGATAGAGAAGGAAGAGTATACTTCGCATATATGTCCATCGGCTTCAAGTATGTCACCGTAAATAGAGTGGTCTTCGGAGATGAGAAGGCGAGTATAGTTGTCTCAAGGTCTGACGATGGTGGGTTTAGATGGAGTCCACCGACGATAGCTGCAGTCGGAGATATCTACGCTCATGAGAATGAGGTGGTCATAGTATTTCTCGACAGACCTAGGATAACCATAGGTCCCGACCCCTCAGACTTGAATAGAGATAGAATATACGTAACATATACAGAGTTCGTTCTTAGATACCCTCTAATCCCTGAGTATCCATATATTCTCGCTCCCACGATCAGTGTAACCATCAAGCTAGTATACTCAACCGATCGGGGAGATACTTGGAGTCCACCTAGGCCTGTTAGTCCAACCTACTCGTATATTCTAGGAGAGGAAAGAAGAAGGGTTGTTCAAGGATCTAATCCTAAAGTCGGTAGAGATGGAACATTATACGTAGCTTACTACGATTCATTAGATGAAGGACCATGGGATGGGCTCTTCGCTCCAACAATTGTTAAAAGTATGGATGGAGGTAGAACGTTTACAAAACCGACCCATGTTGATTATCTTCCAGAAATGGATTACGAGCTGCCCCCGACGCTCTTTAGAGCATGGGTTTCAATGATGCCCCAGATAGACGTTGGACCAAACAGAGAAGTATACTTGGTTGTAGCTGCTAAACCAGACGATTCAGATATATTCTTCTACAGATCTCTTGATGGTGGAGAATCGTGGAGCACGGGGAAGAGGCTCAATGATGATAAGACTAATCGGGACCAGTTTATCCCGGCTATAGCCGTCAGCCCTAATGGAACAATCCATGTTTCATGGGCTGATAGAAGGGATGACCCAAAAGATATAGAGTATCACATATACTATACAGAGTCCTCGGACAGGGGAGAGAAGTGGATGGAGAATACGAGAGTTACAGACTATCCCTCAAACCCGAACTATGGGCTATACCTCTATATCGGCGACTACTTTAGTATTGCTGCGACAGACGAAGAAGTATATGTTTCCTGGACAGATACAAGGCTTGGAACACCCTACTCTCCAAACATGAAGATAGGGTTTGCTAGAACTAGGCATATCCCACTGCCCTCAATACTCGTATCCCCGCCAAGTGGACATGCAGGTCAGGAGATAACAATAGTGGGCGAGAACTTCATGCCAAATGGGGAAGTATACGTAAGAGTAGGAGATGCCTACCTATCAGCTATAAGGTCCGATAGAGATGGGAGGTTCCAGTCAAAGATCTTCATGCCGATCTTAGGGGAAGGCCCCTACAAGATTGAAGTAATCGATGCATCTGGAGATAGAGCTGAAACATACTTCTACTGCGAGCTAGGAATAGATACCCTAGAGAAGAACATAGACTTGATGAAGGGAGTACTCGATAAGACAATTGGAAGAACAACTCCTGGAAATATTTCAAGCACTATAGATAAGAGCTATGAAGAAGTTCTTAAATCCCTAAGAATACTTGAAGATAAGATAGGGAAGATCGAATCTGAATCCTCATACATGAAGAATCTATCATACCTGCTACTAGCCCTTCTAGCCATATTATGCATAATAGTTTTACTATTGACCTGGAGGTTTCGGAGGGTTAGGAAAGAATGAATGGGAAGCTCCTACTCGTAGCCTTCTTGACATTCATAACAATTACAAGCATGTTCTCACCCATGCTTGCAGAAGAATACACCCCTCCCCATAGTAATCCCGGTCCAGCAGTAGATAGGATAATCTTTAGAAAAGTTGACCAAGACCTTGCACCAAGACTTATCGAGATGGGAGATATAGACCTCTACCTCTATAGTTTAAAGATATCTACAGCTGAGCAATATATGAGAAGTGGGACTGTATGGATTTACCAAGCCCCCTCAACAACAGTTTCCATACTACTTAACCCAGCCCCTGCACCTGAGGGGGGATTAAACCCCTTCTCTATACCGGAAGTCAGATTCGCTGTAAACTACCTTGTGGATAGAAACTATATTGCAAAATCAATCTATGGGGGTTTCGCTGCTCCTATGTACTCCCACGTTAGCCCATTAGACTATGACTACCTTGTTATCTCAGAGCTAGTTAGAAGATACCAGTTTTCCTACGACCCAGATTATGCAAGGGCAACCATTCGTAAAGCATTGGAGAAGGCTGGTGCAAAGCTAGTTAATGGTAAATGGGTTTACAATGGAAAACCTGTTGAGCTGAGATTCATAATAAGAGTAGAAGATGAAAGAAGAGAGATAGGCAACATGCTCTCAGAGGAACTTGAAAAGATGGGGTTCACTATAAAGAGAAGCTACATGGATTTTGCTCAGGCAATCTCACTGGTCTACAGAACGGACCCCAAAGCTTTTGAATGGCATCTATACACTGAGGGATGGGGTAGAGGAGCAGCTGAAAGATACGACTACGCTACTATAAATCAGATGTGTGCTCCATGGCTTGGATACATGCCTGGCTGGCTGGAATATGGATTCTGGCAATACAGGAATGACCTGATGGACGGGCTAGGCAAGAAGCTATTTAGAGGCGAATACCAAAACCTAGATGAAAGAAACAAGCTATACGCAGAGCTAACCCGGCTTTGCTTAGAAGAAGCTGTGAGGATATGGGTTGCTGTAGTGAATAGCCCGTACGCCTCGAGGACAGGTTTGAAGGGTGTATCGGTAGACATAGTGTCTGGATTAAGGTCTCTTTGGACTCTTAGGTCAACGTACACTGATAAGGATGAGCTGGTTGTTGGACATTTATGGGTTAGACCATACATGGGTTCCGCATGGAATCCAGTCGGAGGATTTACAGACGTGTACAGCGTAGATATCTGGAAGCAGCTACAGGACCCACCACTCGTTAGAGACCCATCTACAGGTCTACCTAGACAGTTTAGGGCGACTTACCAAGTCGTAGAGTCTAGCCCCCTGAGTACGATAGATGTTCCAGGCGATGCATTCCTCTGGGATTCCGGGAGCGGTAGCTGGGTAAAAGTTCCAGCAGGCACTAAGGCTAAGAGCAGGGTGATCTTCAACTATGCGAAATACATTAATTCTAAATGGCATCATGGGGTAGAGATTAGCTTAGCCGACTTCCTATACTCGTTATACCAATCTTTCGACATAGTCTACAGTGGAAAGAAATCTACTATTGAAGTATCTCTCTCGGCAACTCGAAAACCAATACTGGAAACATTCAAAGGGTTTAGGATAATCAACCAAACATCAATCGAAGTGTACGTTGATTACTGGCACCCCATCAAAGAATATGTAGCTGAGTATGCTGAGCCTTGGGGCGTAGTCATGCCGTGGGAGCTACTCTATGGGATGGATATCATGGTATTCGAGGAGGGTATATCTGCCTATACGGATACAGCAGCAGCTAGACTACAAGTAGATTGGCTTGATCTCATTGAACCTAAACAATGTAGGAGGCTCATCAGCATATTTGAAAGACTAAAGGATAGAACTCAATACCCTATCGAAGTCTTCAATCTCTTCGGGAGGAGCTATGAAAATGCTGAGAATGTTTTAAAGAGATATGAAGCTGTAATCAGATGGTATAAGAACCATGGACACTTAGTGATAAGTAATGGGGCTTACTACTTAGATGCGATGGGTACTGTAACAGAACAATATGCAGAACTAAAAGCCTTCAGAGATCAATCCTACCCATTCACCCCAGGGGACTTTTACGTGGGTATCCCGAAGAAGATCGACCTCTACGCTCCAACCTTCATTCAGATACCAAAGAGTGAAGAAATCAAATTCGACATAGAGGTTAGAGGGGTTCCAGAATCATATATCAATATGTTTGTTGTAGACCCCCATACGCAAGACCTACTCTACACTGAAGTAGTGAAGGTTCAGGAGGGGAAGACAACCATCAAGTTACCTTTAGAAGTTTCAGCAAAGTTAAAGCAGGGCACTTACCAAGTCTACATTACAGCATCAAGTGATTACACATCTATAGTATCGGAGAGACTCATCGAAGTCAACTTAATCGAGAAGGTTGAGAAAGTAACAGAAACATCTACAGCTGAAGAAACCATAAAGTCTGAAACAACTGCTACGAGAGAAGTAGAATGGGTGACCAACGTATGGATAGCCATCATCATGGTACTTGCAATAGCCATCATAACTGGTATACTAATTATGAAGAAGGGAAAACCGAGACAGTAATATGCTAATGATTATTCTGCCTAGTTGCCCTAAATGTTTGAGCTATTAATCCGGTACCGACTATTATTGATGCGGCAAGTATCACTAGGCCCAAGAACATCCATGGAAATCTTTCTATATATTCAACTTCTCTTACTGTTTCCGCTTCATAGACTGTCTCCGTAATTGTCGTAATCACGACGGTGGGCCTATGTAATGTTACGTATAATGGGATTGTCTCAGTAGCTGTAGTCGTCACCGTCTCTGTGGGGGGACTATAGACTGCTATCTGCATCCCATACGCACCCCTAGACCCCAGATACGGAACGACCACGATATAATAGTATCCTGAAGAAGATGCTTGATACGAGATCCTTTCAGGATAGCCTCTCGGCGAAGTGCTTCTCTCAACTACCTCTCTCTCAGGGCTTAGAAGATAAACATCGAAGTCTGCATCTACGGGGACTCTCACTATTACGTGCAGTATTTGATTTACATTTAACCAGACTTTGAAGAAGTGATTTCCACCCCCCTCCATGTAGAAGCTGTATGAGCCTGATTTTAGTTCAGTAGCTGTAGAGAAACCAATTCCAGGCTCTACCTCAGAAACAGCGGGAATGAAGAATGCCGATGAAATAATGAATAACGTAGCTATAACGATGTTTATCTTATTCATGATATCTCCTCCATAATCCTCAATACCTCCCCTACATCCGTCAACACTGTTAGGTATATCTCATCTCTAAGCTTTGAGATAGCAGATTCATATTCTCTAGCTTCTGTAGTGTATGAAAATATCCAATTACAGACTTGCTCTGGACTGGCGTCTCTAGGGAAAGATTCAACCCAGTCAAAATAGTAGTCTAGATAATATATTATAGTATCTACTGTGGGAACCAGATTGGGGTTTATTCTGTATAAACCTGCTCTAGTATCATTCCAGTAAATCTTAGCCTCCGTCCTATTCTGTGGAGGCTCGCTCTTTAAGATCACCAATAGTTCTTTATCCTGCCTTAATTTATCGATCGCAAGAGCAAGTTTTCTTAAGTTATCCTTAATGTCAGATAATTCTCTATAGCATCCAGCGCATGAAGAATTGATCTTCGCAATCTCTTTACCCTTATCTTCAAGCTCTTCAATAAGCTTAGATAATTCTTGATTAAGCTTCTCGGCTTCTACGGCTAGATTAATCTTCTCAGATTCAAGCTGGAGAACCCTATCTTCTAATACCCTAATTCTTGAAGTTAACTCAATATTCCTACTCCTCGCTTCTTCGAGTTCAGCTGTATTGATCGATAATTGACCCTCAAGCTGGTATCGACTCAGATAGTATCCTGAGAGGAAGAGTCCAACAGCTACGATCAAGATAAGGAGATACGATATATAGGATGGAATCTTCATTTCATGATTCATTGATGTAGCAAATATTTATTCTTTTCTTGACAGTCGACGTGTAAAGATTAACTTAAAATTGAGAAAACATACAGCAGATGGATAGATGATTAAACCATTATTTTACCGGTCGTTGACACTGCTACTTGTAGCGCCTGCTATCCTATTATTGATGACTCTAACTCTTGGTTTAACAGGCATCTCTGATAGGATACTAGTTTCAATGGCTGAGCAGACATTACAGGAAGTAAAGAAGTCTCTAGCTACTCAGATACATGACCCTTCAGCTCTAGAAGCCGCCATTCAATTACGAAAGCAGGAGATATACTCTAGCTATGGATTGGATAAACCATGGTTCTACAGGATGTTCCAGATGGTAATCCGGATTGCTACCTTCGACTTAGGTAGGACTAGAGTTATCAAGAGCTTTACAGGCAGCCAAGAAGTCTCTGAGATAATCTTAGAAAGGATACCTAACACAATACTACTAGTCACTATACCGTTGATATTCTCAGCGATAGCTGGTATCTTGATAGGCGTGAAGGTCGCTTCGAGGCCTGGAACACTTCTAGACAGGTTAACATCTTATTTATCCGTAATATCTTACACTCTACCCTCATGGTGGATTGGGATAGTCCTAATAATCCTGCTCGGATTCTATGTAAAGATCTTCCCAGTTAGTGGAATGTACAGCATACCTCCTCCATCGGGTGCACTCTCTAGGATACTAGACTTGATCTGGCATTCAATACTCCCGTTCACAACCTTGGTTATAGTTCAGATAGGTGGATGGGTGTACTCAGCAAGGATGATCGTACTCAATATAGCTCAAGAAGACTATGTGAATGCTGCTAGAGCTAGAGGACTGCCTGAAGATATTGTTAGGAGAAGGTATATCCTAAGAGTTGCTGCACCCCCTATAGTAACCAATATCGTGCTAGGTCTATCGGGCTCTCTAGGTGGAGCAATAATTACTGAAACGATCTTCGGATGGTATGGCATGGGCAGCCTCTACTATCAAGCAATAATGACTCTCGAAGAGAACCTGCTTATCGCTCTAACCTACATCTACACTCTAATCTACATCTCAGCGAGGATAATTCTTGAAGTAATGTATCTTGCCTTAGATCCGAGGGTGAGATATTAATGAGCTTCGTAAGAGAGTTCATTAAGAAGGCTTGGGAGAGCTGGTCTACGAGGATTGGAATAGTCTTCCTGGCAATCTTAATAATCTTATCAATACTAGTCGTATTAACGTATCCGATGGACTTCGGCACGAGAGTATGGAGCAACCCATCTTATTGGGCTGATAATCCAAGGCTAGCTCCACCCATCTGGGCATCTTTCTTCACGATGGCAAAGACTCCAACCCATACAGCTCTTAAGCTAAATCAACCTACCAACATGCTCGAGGAGGAAGACCTAACCCTCATGGAATACAGTGTAGAGATAAATTACGGCTATGATGACTACCCATCGTTCCTACACGTACTGATAAAGAACGTAACATTCTACTCAACTAGACCTCCCAGAATCGAGGTATGGATAGGTAGACCCGACAGCCTAATAGTAAGGCTTACGAGCTTCACGATCAGGGGGCCTTCGCCTACTGAAGAACCACCTTACCGCAGGTATGTTGAATCTCCGTATAGGATAATTCTAACTGAAGATTCATCATCGATTTTAAACCTAATTTATTCACTGAATGAGAAATACGACTCTAACATAACATTAGATGAAGTCTCTACCATAGGATCAGAGAGGTTATTCTTTGGATGCCCATCAAAGCTTGGAGGGAGGGGGTTCTCAATATTGAGGGGGCCGTACAGATTATATGCCAGGGTATACGTCTACGATGGGTTAGGTAGTGTTGGAGAAGTCGACTTCATTCTAGGTGGCAAGACCTATGGTCTTCTAGGAACAGATATGATCGGTAGAGATTTAATGATGGGGTTGCTCTACGGCTTCCCAGCAAGCTTAATGATTGGCTTCCTAGCGTCAGTTCTCGTAACCTCCATAGGGACCTTCCTCGGAGTCCTCAGCGGTTATATCGGGGGAAGAACAGATACAGTTATCCAGAGGAGCAGTGATGTGGTCTTGAACATGCCTCTACTACCCATACTAATATTCTTCACCTTCATCTTCAGGGAATTCGGTATGAGGTTCCTCCTCATAATACTTGTATTAACAGCTTTCAGCTGGCCAGGTCTAACAATAATTATTAGACCTATGGTTATGCAGATAAAAACTAGCCAATTCATAGAAGCAGCAATATCATGTGGAGCTTCAAGAAGATGGATTATGAGGAGACATATCCTACCAAACCTAGCACCATTCATAATCGCGCAGAGCATATTCCTAGTGCCGTCAGCAATACTTGCAGAGGCAGCATTAAGCTTTCTAGGACTCGGCGACCCAACACTTCCAACATGGGGGCAGATACTTGAGCAAGGATTTAGGAGTGGAGCAATATACCTTGGATACTGGTGGTGGGTAATCCCCCCTGGAACACTCATAGTCTTCACAGCTATAACATTCCTACTAATAACGATAGGGTTGGAGCCGATACTAAACCCGAAACTAAAATCAGTTATTTAGAGAATGATCGAATGTTATGGAAAATGCTCAGAGCTTGTTAGAGAAGTCTTGAAGACTTTATAGACGGTGAGAGCCCACCAGAATACTTTACTTGTAAATTTTAAATCTCCACCCACACCAGTAACCAGGCTCCTTCATGTCTGGTGGGCATGAGATTGCTTCGACTTTGATCCTCGCATTAAGCTCCTCAACAAAGGATCTTAAATAGTTAAACCTAACATTTCTGCATGGGAAGATGCCTAAGCCCTTTCTAATTCGAGCTTCTTGAATCCTACATTTAACGACATAAAGCTCTCCTTCACTTCTCTCTTCATGGACATAGTACTTTTTCTCTTCTTGGTAGAGAGCCCAGCTAGTATTAATCAAAAGCTCCATTAAGCTCTTAATATCGTTGATGTAAGTGTAACCAAACATGTTCTTTAAGTCTCTAGCCTCTATCTTTGCTAAACTCTCCCATACAAGCCTATCTATCTTAGCAGCATTATCAACGCCGAAACTCTTTTCTATTTCTTGGAAATAGAGACCGTCAACCCTCCATATATTCTTGACTTGGATGAATAAGAGGTCTATGAGTTTATCCTTGCTAAGCTCTGCTAAACGAACCCTATCGTGGTTCCGGCTTATATGATTCATCAGCTAATCGTCTAGGTTCTTCGGATAATAAGTTTTTCAATAGAGAACCGCTAAACTTTCGAGAACAATATCTAAAAATTTTGTTGAGATTGGAGATAGAAGCGATGAGACCTTCTTCATAAGAAGAAGCGGAAAACCCTATGATGAGAAAGATGGAGACATTCTATACAGGAAAGATGTCTATCACTCCTATATTCGAGCTAATTCCAGGCAGAGGCTTAGAAACCTGTCGGCTTCACCATAAAGATGAAGACTGAGGGAATACTGAACCCTCCAATTCTTATCCCTAACACGACAGGTTAATCTGGTACATACTTCAATGCTGGTAATTTTTCTGAGTATTATGGGCCCGGTGGGACTTGAACCCACGACCTTCCGGTTATCAGCCGGACGCTCCATCCAGGCTGAGCTACGGGCCCTGAGACTATGCAATTACACTTTTCTCTAAAAGCTTTCTTACCCGTATTCATCGATTTAATGAAGAATATTTAAGTATTCATCCATAGTTGGAGGCTTCTCAAAGTATTTCTCTGGCATTTGAGATCTTCATTCCGGATAAAGCTCATCCAATATAGTTTTTAGAATTATTCTTGGGTCTTATCGTAGGAGCGCTCAGGGTAAAAAATATGTTGCTAATCTGGAGGTTAATCATTCCGCATGCTTAGTGTGAAGACACTAGCCATACTATTGTGCTTCATGTATTAAGTAGTCTACTATCAATCTTACTCCTACCCCTGTTGCTCCCCTGGGTGTGTAGCTTTTCTGCTCCGATGCTTCCTGCATGTATGCTGTTCCAGCTATGTCTAGGTGTACCCATGGTTTATCTCCAACGAATTCTGAGAGGAATAGAGCTGCCGTTATCGCTCCAGCAGGTCTCCCACCAGAATTCTTCAAGTCTGCTACATCGCTCTTCAACTGCTCTCCGTACTGCTTCCAGAGTGGGAGCTGCCAAACCCTCTCCCCCGTCCTCTCAGCAGACTTCTTAATCTTCTCTGCGAGTTCTTGGTTATTAGTAAATAACCCCGAGGCATGCGTTCCTAGAGCTATGATGCATGCGCCCGTTAACGTTGCAAGGTCTATTACTGCTTTAGGGTTCTTCTCTACAGCATATGAGAGTGCATCTGCTAGGATAAGCCTACCTTCTGCATCCGTACTGATAATCTCAGCAGTCTTACCGTTTCTAAACTTTATTATATCTCCGGGCCTAAATGCTGTACCGCTTGGAAGATTCTCAACGCAGGGTATCAAGCCGACAACTTTTATGGGGGGCTTCAACGACGCTACGGCCTCAAGTACTCCTACCACCGCAGCTCCACCAGCCTTATCATACTTCATCTCTTCCATCTTCTCCGAAGGCTTAATAGATATGCCTCCACTATCGAATGTAACAGCTTTCCCAACAATTACGTATGGGCTTCCATCTCTTCCACCCGTCCCATCATATTCAAGTTCTATTAATACAGGTTTATGGATGCTTCCACTACCTACTGCGACTATGCCGCCCATAGACATCCTCTCCAACTCGTTAATCCTGTATATCCTTACATTGAACCCGGCCTTCCTGCCAACCTCGTAGACTATTTCTGCAAACTTTTCAGGATAACAATCGACACTCGGCATATTCGTTAAGTCTCTTGCAGTATAGGCCCCTCTACATATCCTCCCAGCTTCTTCTATGGACTCCTCAACTTTACCGAGCGCTGATTCATCTCTAACTAGTAAGGTTACATGCTTCAGCTTCTGCTCTTTCCTCTCAGACTTGTATCTATCAAACCTATACATTGACAGTATTATCCCTTCCACGATCGATTGGGATACGCTTCCCAGATCGAAGACGTCAGAGACTATCGGTGAGGAAGCCGACTCAGTCATCGCTTCATCCAGTCTTATAGCCGCCCTCCCATATGCTCTCCTAAATGAATCAAGCTCCAGCTCATCCCTCCTACCAAGACCCGTTAAAACAATTCTCTCCGGCCCCTTATCCAGCATAGTTGGAATACTGTAAACTTCTTCTAGCTTACCTTTAAAATCTCTTCCAGCAACTTTCTCGATGAGCTTCGTGATATTCTCGGGGAGTGTTATAGCTGGCTGAGGCACCCCATCTTCATACATCGGTATAATGTTTACTCCTTCCTCGATGCCTGTCCTGCTAACTTTAACAGTAAAATCTATCATGTATCAATTGTTTCCTCAGATTCAAATAAATCTTAATTCCTCACCAGGTCAGTATCATTAAGGTTACTGATAAAGCGAACGCAACCGCCCATCTAGCGATACTCCACTTGATTATCTTTAGACCATCGAGCGGCCCGAATGGAAGCAGGTTGAAGAAGGCTATGAACGCATTGAACTTGGCTAGTACTAGGAGTATCCCTGTTAGGAGTATCCCTGAAAGTAGGGGGGAGAAATGCAGAGATCTCGAGATAAGCGATGAAATGTATAGTATGGCGGATATTGCTATGTTTGTTGCTGGCCCCCAGAAAGCCGTTGACCCTACTACTCTTATAGTTGCTGGTGTGGTAAGGACTACAGCTCCTGGAGCTATGAATTTTATTGGAAGCATCGGTATAGCAGATACCAGTGTTAGAAGCGAGCCTATAGGGTCTAGTTTGAAGTATGCTTTTACATTGTTTCTCCTAGCTACTATTCTATGAGCCAACTCATGCATCAGGTATGTTAGTGAGAAACCTGTAATATACAAAATGGTTAGGGATGGGTTTATGAAGAGTAGCGATTCATACCCTATTAGTGATAGACCAACTAGTGAAACCAGTATGATGCTCGTAGTTATATGAACTACTTCTCTAAAGGCAGTCTGCCTGGAAATTGCCCTCATCATCTCTTCTTCAGCTTTCACCTTCATCCTCACCTCCCTCATTTCCTTCTCGTAGGGGCTGGAAGCCGCAAATATTCCAGGACAATTATGTTTCTCGGGTAAACGGTGCTCAGCACAGAAGAATTCCCCGCAATACTTGCATTTAAATGGTAGAAGCTCGTCCTTACCACATACAGCACACTTCATTATTCTGCCTCCATCTACAGAGTTTGTGGATTTAAAGGCTACTGTACTGCATCACAGTAATACTATATAAACATCACATTTGCAGTATTTCCATAGTCATAGAATGCTTAACGTTATCTCGATCGTCGGACTTTAGCATACCTCGCTCATGCATATCTACCCTCATGGCCATAGAGAAATGGCTAACCCGCATCCATGCCCTCAACCCTATACTTAAGTAATCATGCAGACTTTAAGGCACAGTATAGATGTAGGCTTCCCCCAGTAGTTACCCCTATGGAAGTAGAAGATGATAATAGTCGTAGCTGGGGGGATCTCGGTTGTTAGAGCAATACATAAAACATTAAGAAGCAGTAATGTAACAGTATCCCTAAATTATCTATTCGCGATAAGCCGAGATCATGGGATTGAGATTGGTTAGGGATAGACTGAGCCTCCCAGCAGGTTAACTGGATCTGAAATACTAAAGTTCATGGGAATAGATGGCATTGGGACGGATGCAACACGCCCAGAACATACTAAGATAGTAACTGAGAGAGGCTACGCTGCTAAAAACCTGAGGTTTATTAGGCCTACTGAGATTGGTATGAGCCTGCTAGGTTCTGTTGGAGAAGCTGACTTGAAGCTTGCTCCACCCTAGACGAGGAGGATCATTGAGGAGCATACTGATATGGTAAGAAGAGGGGAGGGAGCATGGTGAAGCACTTGATGAAAGACTTAAACTCTACTCTACACTATATAGACAGCTGGAATCAAAGATGCATGGTATAGCAGGTAAGCTGGCAGGTTCGATGAAGAATGTATGGAGACGTAACCTTTAGAGATAGAAGAGACGCAGCTCTTAGACTCTCAAAGCTTTTAGATAGATACAGGTCAGAGAATCTAATAGTCTTCGGGATACCTAGAGGTGGCGTCGAGATAGGATATTACATCGCTAAGGAGCTTGATTGTTTACTTGAAGTAACTATTCCAAGGAAGATAGGTGCGCCTTTGCAGCCTGAACTTGCAGTTGGAGCGGTAGCAGAAGATGGGACAATATACGTTGAAGAAGAAGTAGCAGAAATCGTAGGGATAAGCAGAGAATACATAGATTCAGCAGCACGTAAAGAGTTGGAAGTAATCAAGAAGAGGATAGAGCTCTATCGTAAAGGGAAGGACATCCCTCAACTATCAGAATATAATGCAGTAGTTGTAGATGACGGGATAGCTACTGGAGCAACGATGATGGCTACCCTGAGACTCCTAAGGAAGAAGAACCCCATCAAATTAGTGTGCGGCACTCCAGTAGCCCCCCCTGAAACTATCCATAAGCTGAGAAGGGAGGCAGATGATATCGTATGCTTAGAGACGCCTACCCCATTCTATGCTATCGGTCAATTCTATCAAGATTTCAGGCAGCTGACAGATGAGGAAGTACTACATTATCTATCACATAGTAGGAGGCTTATCTATTAAATAGTTAGGCTTATGTGATTGTAGAAGAATTTTTAGAGGGGTCTCCGAATAAGTACTAGGAAGAGGTAGACTAGTACGAGTATAATCAACAGTATCGGGGATGTACCAACATAGAATCCATCTACCCTACGCCATACCAGTAGTAGTGGATGGATGCTTTCAAGCTTTATTCCAAGCTTCATGATAAAGGGAAGAATTACCAAAATCAAACCCATCAAGATAAGGAGTACCCCGATAAATGTTAGTAGGCCGAACCCGTAAGCCTCCTTCAAACTTTCACCCGAAAATAGTTTTACAGTGGTCTTCTAATTAACTTTACCCACCTATATCTTTGATTTTAGAAGTATAAGCTACCATCGCCTCTGTTTCCCCAAGACTTCGTATAGGTATCCTATGTATCTTACGATGCCGTAGAGTGGTCTATAAAAGAATGTTGCAAGGGGAAAGAGTATCAGTATGCTGAATGGTTCAGGGTCTTTTGAGACTATTCTTGAAGTTGAGATAGTAAGCAATTCTGAATACAACAATACCGGGACCAACAACATGAATAGAGTAGTTATGGGGATTTGGGCTAATATAACCCATGTAAGCCAGATAGACCATGCGAAGAGCAGCACCATATCCACCAAGACCATATCTGGTGCGCCAATAAGCCCCGGCACACCGAATCTCCTCCTGAAGAACAATTGACTGTGCCTCCTCAAGCTATGCAGCTGACCCATAGACCATCTAATCCTCTGCCTAATCCAGCCTCTCCAGTTTACTGGGACCTCAGTCCAAGCTAAGACCTCAGGCATGAAGATTAGCTTACCCCTAACCTTATGAAATTTTAAAGTTACATCGAAGTCTTCTGCAAGCGTCCGGTCTAGGAACCCTAACGACTCCAATAGACTCCTACGGTAGATTGCTGCTGCACCCGGAATTATCAGAAGCGTTCTTAACAGCGATTGTGTCCTCCTACCCATCTCGAAAGCCGCAAAGTACTCATATGCTTGAAGCCTCGTTAGTAGATTTACATCTCTATTTAGGACTCTGAGATTCCCTGCTCCCGCAACGAGCCTCTCATCCTCGAAGTATCTCGCAACCCATCCTAGAGAATCCCTACTGACCAGTGTATCAGCGTCTAGAGATAAAACTATCTCGCCCTTACTAAACAGTAACCCATAATTCACCGAGGAAGCCTTGTACCCACTCGGGTCTTTCCTAACAACCTTTACAACACCCGTTTCTTCATATTTCTTGGCGACGAAATACGTGTTGTCTTCCGACCCATCATCAACCACTACAACCTCTTTCCACAGGTAATTGTTCTCAAGTATGGCTTCAATGCAGGAACCTATAGTTTTTTCCTGATTCCTTGCAGGAATGATTATAGATATCAGTCTAGGTTTAAAATCTTTGGGAGGGGGTCTTAGAGACCGCAGTATCACATCCATAGGAAGAATGACAGCTTTCCCAACACTTCTACCAAGATCAAATAGTAAAGCAGGCCATACAATCAACAATGCATCGTAGACGGGGATTGATAAGAACTCCGTAAAATTGTAGAACAAGATGCTGAACAGGAATACTGAGATTACTACACACGCAATGTAGGATGACTGTAATATGATGCTTCTATCTTTGCTGAAGACCATATCATTCACCCTACATAGACCGTTCAGAGATCGGGCGTAATGATAATTCACGTCCAACAGCCTGACTTGTAAAGCTCTCTCCATATATCAATTCTCAGACCCCCAGTAGATTGCTGTCAGCTGTTTATTTATAAGCTATATCACTGGCTCCTAAGATACTGAGGTATCTAGGAAAGAATTAGCCAAAAAGTAAATCAAGGTTGCGAGGAGACTATCCTATTTTATGGTTTGAAGGTAATATCCGAGATAGACTCTTCTTCTATATGTTGTTGAAAACTTGGTTTACTATCCTTTAATTACTCCTATAGGTACTAGTCTGGCAACCTTCGTCCCTATCCCTACCCCATGGCTTACTTCAGCTACTTTATCCACCGACTTATATGCATCATCAGCCTCCTCGACTATCGTCTCCATACTATCCGCTTTGATGTATATCCCACGCCCCCTCAACTCATTAACTATATCTGTCGCTCTACGGGTTCGTTTAGCTGCTGCTCTACTCATCTCCCTCCCAGCCCCGTGGGCTGTACTCCCGAACGTTAACTCCATGGCTTTCGGGTTCCCCAGTAGAATCCAGCTCGCCGTCCCCATCGATCCAGGGATCAAGACTGGTTGACCAATCTCTCTATAAGTCTTCGGGATGAGGGGGTGCCCCGCTGGGAAACTCCTCGTAGCCCCCTTCCTATGCACCCAGACTTTCACCGTCTTCTTATCTATCGTAT
>Ga0080004_1073886_pt1 | contig 36098 bp, 34 predicted proteins | sample WasSprMetagenome_FD_69207 | JGI IMG/M metagenome (GOLD analysis project Ga0080004, IMG submission 69207) | Sulfidic aquatic microbial communities from Washburn Spring, Yellowstone National Park, USA - WS (SPADES assembly) (version 2) | ecosystem: Environmental > Aquatic > Thermal springs > Hot...
TCTATGAGTTCTACTATGCTGGTTCTCTTCATCTCTCTTTCTCCCACTGTTCCTCAACATACATATCTCATAAATTTTTTCTATTCATCCCCGCCCTGAAGGGCGAGGCTTTCTGTTGTAAAACTTTCTCGAACACTAAAAATTCCAGCTTAAATTGAGAATAGATCGCCAAAACAGTTCCTCGTTTAATTTAAAGAAAAAATTTATTTTATCTATTCATCAAAAAATTTTTAAAGCAAGTAAGCGAATTAAAACAAATGAAAAGCTCAAGAATCCAGAAAATAAAAGAACTTCTTAAGAAGAAATCAACACAAAGAAAGAGAATAGGCGTTCTAGTAGATGGTCCAAACATGTTAAGAAAGGAGTTCAACACAAATCTTAGGGAAATAAGAGAGATACTATCAGAATACGGGGATATAAAGATTGCAAAAGTTTTTCTGAATCAATATGCTACAGATAAACTAGTTGAAGCAATAGAGAATCAGGGATTTGAGCCAATAGTAACTTCAGGAGATGTTGATGTCAGAATGGCAGTTGAAGCGATGGAATTGATATATAGCGATGCCATAGATGTACTTGCTTTGGTCACAAGGGATGCGGACTTTAAAGCCGTACTGATGAAAGCAATGGAAATGGGAAAGGAAACAATAATTGTTGGCGCTGAGCCGGGATTTTCAACGGCATTAAAAAATGCTGCAGACATAGCCATTGTTTTGAACGAAGAAGAATCTAGAGACAGCGAAAATATAATAGAAGTATGAATCTTTTTTTATTTGAATACGCAACCTGCGGCAGTAAAATACCAGACTCAATTGCTGTTGAAGGTCTTGCGATGTTTAAAACTCTGTTTAGAGGTTTCTCAAAGTATTATAGGGTTCTATCTTTTGTTAGAGAGGATTTTTGCGAGGAACTGGGACTTCCGGCTGGAAAAATTGAGGATTTGGAGCTCTGGTTAGAAAAGTGTGACGCATTTTTAATAGTCGCTCCGGAGGACGATTTAACCTTATTTAAACTTACAAAAACAGCCGAAAAGTACTGTGAAAACCTCGGATCTTCGAGTAAAGCGATCTCGATAACCTCAGACAAATGGAAGCTATATAAAAAGCTAAAAAACAAGGTTCTTATGCCAAAAACTTCAAAAAAGAAGCTTGAAGGAAGCTTTATAATCAAACCGAGAATTTCATGCGGTGGCGAAGGAATAACTTTTTCTAATTCGGTTCCAAAAGATTATATAGCGCAGGAATATATTAAAGGTAAAAACTTAAGTGTGAGCCTCATTTTAGACGAGGATATAAGGATTGTGAGTGTTAACGAGCAAATAATAGAGAACTTTAGATATAAAGGTGCAGTCGTACCTGCAAGGATAGATGATGAAATTGCGTTAGAAGTATGCAATGCTGCCATAGATGCAGTCGAAGCGATAAAAGGTTTAAAGGGATACGTTGGAGTCGATATTGTGTACGCTGACCAAGCCTATGTAATAGAAGTAAATGCAAGAATTACAACCCCAATTGTTACATTCGAAAAAGCTTACGGTGTAAACGTTGCTGACATGATAAAAGGAGACTCTCCAAAGTTTTTTAGAAGACAAATTCTCGAAAAGGGAGATTTCTCAGACTTTATAGCTAAAGTTGGAAACTACTCACTGAGAGTTACACCCCTCGAGTGAGCTATCCTTAAAGATTGTACTTCCTGCGTTAAGGCTTTAAGCTTCCTTTATCTGCTGGTTCAAAAGCCAAGCTTTTCTCATTCCCGCCCCGAAGGACGAGTTTCTCATTATAAGGAAAAAGTTTAATAACTTGAAAGCTACTTTTAATGCCGTTGCGGTCGGAGGGGGCATAAGCCTACAATGAAAGACCGTCGGCAAGCCGCCAATTTTAAAAAAATTTTTAAAAAATGAGATCATCTGATTCTCTATGGGCAAAAAGATAGTGCTCATTTCTTCAACCATTGCATCATTTTTCACGCCATTTATGGCATCGGCTGTCAACGTTGCAATACCGATGATCGAGAAAGAATTTGAAATGGATGCAATCCTCATAGCTTGGATTTCCACAGCTTTTTTACTTTCAACAGCAATGTTCTTGATTCCGATGGGTAGATTAGGGGATATAAGAGGGAGAAAAAGAATTTTCATTCTTGGATTGCTAACTTTTTCAATTTCATCACTTCTATGTTCTATTTCTACTTCTGGAATTATGCTCATAGCTTTCAGATTTTTGCAAGGAATTGGAGCCTCGATGATAGCAGGAACGGCGATTGCAATTCTCACATCGGCATTTCCTCCCCAAGAAAGGGGAAAGGTACTTGGAATAAATTCTTCAGCTGTTTATGCAGGCTTATCCCTCGGCCCTTTTGTTGGAGGGGTAATAACCCAAAACTTTGGCTGGCGCCTTCTTTTTGCAATTCCAATGCTAATAGCGTTAATTCCGATTTTATTAGCCCTCAGAATTGAGGAAGAAAGAATAGATAGGAAGGAAAATTTTGATTTAATCGGATCAGCTTTATTTTCCATTTTCCTCTTAACACTAATCCTCGGTTTCTCAAGTCTTCCAAGCCAGGTGGGAATTCTCTTGCTCGTTGCGAGCATCTTGCTTCTAGCGATGTTTGTATATTTTGAAAGTAAGATTCCCCAACCAGTTCTGAATGTTGGACTTTTTAGAAGAAACTTAGTATTCGGAATGTCTAACCTAGCGGCACTTTTGAATTACTCAGCAACCTTCGCGGTTTCATTCTTGCTGAGTCTGTACCTACAGTTTGTAAAACTCCTAAGTCCCCAAGAAGCTGGGATGATAATCCTGCTTCAACCGATTGTAATGGCGACACTTTCACCAATTTCTGGCTGGCTTTCAGATAGAATTGAGCCAAGAATCGTCGCTTCAATTGGCATGGCCTTGACTTCCATTTCGCTGTTCCTGTTCTCAACGCTAGACTCCAGAACCCAAATTGAGTTCGTTTTAGTCTATCTATTTTTAATAGGCATTGGTTTTGGACTTTTCACCTCCCCAAATACAAATGCTGTAATGAGTTCAGTAGAAAAGAGATTCTATGGGTTAGCTTCGGCAACCCTAGCTACCATGAGGGTAATCGGTCAAGCAATGAGCATGGGAATTGTTATTATAATCTTTGCCTTAACGATCGGAAATGCCAGGATAAGTGAGAATATTCCGGATTTCATAATTGCCATGAAATCTGCCTTCGCGGTTTCTGCAATACTATGTTTAATTGGCGTTTTTGCATCCCTGGCAAGAGGAAAAATTCACTAATTGGTGGGCACGCCTCGGGTCGATCCGTCTGTTCCGCAGGGCGTTTTCCAGCAAACCTCTCCTCCCCGTAACCCCGAAAGCACCGAACGTTCGGGGTAGGCTTGCTCCCTTCCGGGCCTCAGCCGATGCCCCCGATAAATACTGCGAACCCTCCCTCCGGAGAGCCCGCAGTAACCGTCGGTCCTTCAGGACGAGGACTCTGCGAGGTTTGCTGAAACGCCTCTACGGACAGACGAACCTTCCCTTGGCTTCGGCCCCCGCATATCGACGGTTTCGGGTTACAGGGGACGCCGAACCCCCCGGCCTAGCCCACCAAAAAATAGATTGTGAAAGCCCTTAATAAAACTTTTCATCGTTGATCCAAGGGTACGTACTTCCGCTCCGTTTCTCCAATATATTTTGCTCTAGGCCTTAAAAGTTTGTTAGTTTCGTATTGCTCTATAATGTGCGCAAGCCAGCCAGCTATCCTCCCCATCGCGAACATGTTAACAAAAAGGTCGTCAGGAATGTTAAGATTGGCGTATACGCTGGCTGAATAAAAATCAACGTTTGGAAGCAGTTTTTTGTATTTATATGCACTTTCAGCAATTGCTTCGCTTATCTCAAACCAAATCCGATTTCCGATTTTGGCCAAATCTCTTGCCAGTTCTCTAAGTATCTCCGCTCTGGGATCTACTACGCTCTTGTATATTCTGTGACCAAATCCCATCAGTCTCTCTCCTTTTTCAAGCTTTTTTCTAACGTATTCATCAGCTCTTCCTGGTGTTGCAACTTCTCTAAGCATTTTCATTACTTCTTGAGCAGCTCCACCATGCAATGGACCCATAAGTGTTCCGGTTGCTGCAACAACACATGCATACATATCTGCCAACGTCGATGCTGCTATTCTCGCTGCAAAAGTCGATGCGTTAAGTTCATGTTCTGCGTGGAGCACTAAGTCTACATCTAAAGCTTTCTCGGCTATTTTCGAAGGTTCGTGGCCATGCATCATATAAAGGAAATTCGCTGCATGGCCGAGCTCTAGAGTAGGAGGTATCAAGTTTTTACCCATTCTTATTCTGTGGTAATACGCGATTATCGTGGGGATTTTTGCTATTAAGTTCTTAGATTTCTCTAAGTTCTCTTCTTTCGTTTTTACATCCTTCAGCTTGTCTAAAGAACCGAGATAGCTTATTGAAGTTCTTAGAACTACCATTGGATGCGTATACTGTGGCAAATGCGTTAAAAGACCTATTATCTGTGGAGGTATCTCTCTTCTTTCTGCAAGTTCTATTTTGAAGTCCTGCAATTCATATTTCTTCGGTAACTCGCCATAAAGTAGAAGATAGGCAACTTCCTCATAACATGAGTGCTTTGCTAGATCTCTTATATCGTACCCCCTATATTCAAGAATTGCCTTTCCATTTACCAGATCTATTCTAGAAATTCTAGTCTCACAAACAATAACATCTCTCAATCCATCCAAAGCTTCGATCATAATTTTCACCTCAAAACCTCCAATATCATACCAGAAACAACAATTGGCCTCTCAAACTTCGCAACCTCAATAGCATTGTCGAGTTTCCATTCTTTTTCCGCATAAATCGTGAGGAGTGGATCTCCAGTTTTTACAACTTCTCCCCTCTTCCTGTGAACGTAAACCCCAGCTCCTTTATCTTTCGGAGCTCCAGCAGCTCTTGCTATTTCGTTTATGGTTTTCAAGTTCATTTCTCTAACAATTCCTGAACGTTGGGAAGTTATTGTATAAATCTTATCCCCCACTTCAATGTCATCAGACCTGATCTTCTCATCTCCTCCCTGAGCAGCAATTATCTCCTTAAATTTCTCCAGAGTTTTCCCACTCTCGAATATCTTCTTTGCATAACTGTAGCCATCATTTGCAATTCCTGTCATTTCAAATAGAATTCCAGCAATTCCAAGAGATTTTTCAAGAAGACTAGAAGAACCTCTTCTTTCTTCCATTGCTTTTAAAGCTTCTTTGGCCTCTAAAGCCGGACCTATTGCTCTTCCAATTGGCTGACCTCCATAAGTCAGAGCGCATGCAACATTCAGACCGAGTCTTTTACCGAGCTCTATGAAATCTCTTGCAAGGCTTTTTGCACCTTCAGCGTTCTCGATCTTAGCCTCCTCACCGAAAGGAATATCTATCACGACGTACTTAGCTCCAACCGCTCCCTTTTTTGCCATAACACTCGCTAAAAGTTGTGGTCTTGGGTCAATCGAAAGGGGATGTTCAACCTTTATTATTCTATCATCAGCTGGCGCAATGTTCGTTGCCCCTCCCCAAGCAATCACACCTCCCACCTTCTCTGTTATCTCCTTTATCTCATCAACACTCAAATTTACATTCGCGAGGACTTCCATCGTATCAGCCGTTCCGCTTGCAGAAGTTATTGCTCTGCTTGCTGTTTTTGGAATCAGCAATCCAGCCGAAGCTACTGTCGGAACCGTTATTAGAGGGAATCGATTACTTGGTAAGCCTCCCACACTATGAACGTCTACAATAACTCCTTTCGAAAAGGTGATTCTTTCACCGTTTTCGACCATCGATTCGATCATCCATTGGAGTTCCTCATCGCTTAGACCAACTATTTCATTGGCAAGAATAAAAGCTGAAATTTCTAGATCGTTCAATACGTTTTTGGATATATCGGAAATTATACTTTTGATTTCATAACTTGAATACTTCATTCCGTCCAACTTCTTCCTTATAAACTCAACGGATTTTGGCCGAGATATTGGATATACTTCTGCAAGACATTCTCCTTTCAAATTGCAAACTTGGGCGGTATAACTGCAAACGCCGATCTCCCCTTCTTTGACAATTTCGGCAAAATCTGCATCAGCAACAAATAATTCCTTTCCTATTGAAACTTTAACTCTATCTCCTGGCTTCAAACCCAATTCCTCAGCATCCCTCGGATTCATTATTACGCTCAATTTCTCGCTTCTCAGTGGGAGGATCTTTATTTGGAATTTCATCGAAGCTTCCAACGAACGAAGAAATATTAATCTTTCTGTGTATTACTGAATATTTTTCAATTTTTTGGTAATTTTTTGAAAAATTTTCCATGAACAAAGTTAAAGATATTTGCAGAGATTCTTACAAGTGAAAGCTTCTTCTTTCAAAGCGGGGATGAGAAAAGCTTATAAGGATTGTAATCCTGTTGTAAAGGTGTCTTGGAGGGTGAATCTTAGTATACAGACGTTGAAAATCCGTGTATCTCCTTTTCCTCCAAAAAGCGAGCTTCACGCAGATCCGGCGGGAGTCGGAGGAGGTAAGTCATGCGAGTTGGCGTTCAACTTCCGGATGGTCTAAAAAGAAAGGCCATCGAAATTTGTGATAAGCTGGAGGGGGACATCATTCTGAGCGGGGAACATTGCTTTGGAGCTTGTGATATAGATTTAAACTTGTTAAAAGAAGTCGATATAGTCTACCATTTTGCGCACACTAAAATTTTAGACTTGGAAAAGGTTGTCTATGTTCCCTACTTCATCGATTATAATGTTGAGAAAATCTGTGAAATTCTATCAAACTTGAAGGAGAGAAGGATCGCGCTAATCTCAACAGCACAATATTGTCATAAGCTTACTGAAATTAAGGAAAAGCTGGAAGCGATAGGATACTCTGTCGAGCTTAGAAAAGGCAGAAGGACCGAACTTCCCGGACAAGTTTTGGGTTGTGATTACTCTGCGATAAAGAACTCTGAAGCCGAGGCTATTGTCTTTGTAGGAGACGGAATCTTTCATGCAAAAGGTGCTGCGATTTACTCGGGAAAGAAGGTTTATGCTTTGAATCCCTTGAATTTTGAGCTAATCGAAGTTGATGGAGCTGATTTTCTTAAGGAAAGGTTTCTTCTAATTTCAAAATGCGTTGGACTTAAAAAGTTGGGAATAATAGTTTCCTCAAAACCCGGACAAAGAAGACTGAAGCTAGCTGAAGAGATACAAAAAAAAGCCAAAGAAAGAGGCATGAAGTCCTTAATTGTCTATTTTGGAGATATAACTCCAGAAAAACTTGAAAACCTTCCATTTGAATTCTATGTCAATACCGCATGCCCAAGAATAAGCTACGATGACTACAGGAGATTTAAAATACCGATAATTACTCCCCAAGAATTTGATATTCTCTTAGGTCTTAAAAAAGACCTGGAGCTCGACGAGATCTAAGAACCTTTCCGTTACCGTTAAAAATTCCAAACACTCCAAAACACAAGAATAGCCTGAAAACGAGGCTTTCAGTTTGTGAGACCATTTTCCAAACTCGCCAATTGAGTGCTGTTGAGAGAGTTGAGAAAAGGTAAAAAGGAGTAAGCGACCTTTTTAGGATGGTGATTAAATGGGCAAGACCCTTGCTGAGAAAATAATGAGCGAAAAAGCAAAAAAAGACGTTTACGCTGGGGAAATAGTAGTCGCAGAAGTCGATGAGATAGCCTTACAGGACGGCACGGCACCTTTAGCAATAAGGCAACTTAAGGAGATAGGGATATTCAGGGCAGTAAAAAAAGCGCATTTCTTCATTGACCATGCAGCACCATCGCCGAGAAGGGAACTAAGTAACGATCAGAAATTCATATACGAGTTTGCAAAAGAATACGGGGCTGACTTCAATCCACCCGGAGAAGGAATAATTCACCAAGTTATGGTTGAAAAATACGTGAAACCGGGTATGCTTGTTGTGGGCGCCGATAGTCATACCTGTACATACGGAGCCCTAGGAGCATTTGCAACTGGGATGGGATCGACTGATATCGCAGTTGCAATGGCCCTTGGAAAAAACTGGTTCAGAGTTCCGGAAAGTTTTAGAGTGGTTTTCGATGGAAAAATGGAAAAAGGTGTTTTTGCCAAAGATCTTGTCCTTTACTTGATTGGAAAGATTGGGGCAGATGGAGCTGACTATAAGTCCTTAGAATTCCACGGGAGCACCGTTGAAAAAATGAGTGTTGAAGAAAGACTTACAATTGCCAACATGGCAATTGAATGTGGGGCTAAAGCTGGGATTTTCGAGAGTGATAGTAAGACCAAGGAATTCTTAGCGGAACTCGGTAGAGAGAAGGATTTCAGGGAATTAAGAGCCGATGAAGACGCCAACTACGAAAAAGAAATATTTATAGATAGCTCGGAAGTGCCTCCAGTTGTAGCGGTACCACATGATGTCGATAAAGTCGTTCCAGTTGACAAAGTAGTTGGAACTCCGGTAAATCAGGTTTTCCTTGGAACTTGCACGAATGGTAGACTCTCCGATCTTGAAATAGCAAGTAGGCTCCTAAAAGGAAGGAGAGTTAAAGAAGGTGTTAGGTTTATTGTTGCCCCAGCAAGCAGGAGAATCTATCTTAAAGCAATAGAAAGAGGTATAATAACAACTCTGGTAGAGGCTGGAGGGATAGTTCTTCCTCCGGGTTGCGGTGCTTGCGTCGGTATTCACCAAGGTATTCCGGCGGATGGAGAAGTTTGCATATCAACCCAGAATAGGAACTTTAGAGGGAGGATGGGAAATCCTAATGCTTTCATTTACCTAGCTTCCCCGGCAACAGCCGTTGTAAGTGCGATAAAGGGTGAAATAGCTGACCCCAGAGAGTTTTTATGAAAATGAAAAAAGAGTTGCTTAAAGCAATTCTCGAATCGGCAAAAAGTGCATATCCATATGAGTTTGTAGCCCTTCTAACTGGAGAGAAGGGTATTATTAGTGAACTTGTTTTTCTTCCATCTATTTCCGGAGAGGAATCTGCACTAATACATTTAGAAATGCTACCTCTGGGTCTAAGAGTTTATGGAACTGTTCACAGCCATCCATCTCCTTGTTGCGAACCGAGCGAGGAGGACTTCTTTCTGTTCACTAAATTCGGCAAAGTACATGTGATAGTTTGCTACCCATTCACCATGAAGGACTGGAAGTGCTTCGATTCAAACGGGGAAGAAATAAAACTGGAACTAGTCTAAATACTAAAAGATTTATGATAAACCAGAAAATTTCGCTTGCAAATCCATGAAATTGCCGAAAAATGGAGTTCTGCTTTTTTAGATACGTTAAGATGTCAGTTTTATTATTTCCTTTAGCCTTTTCTCACCTTCTTTAACAGCCCAACCAATGAATTTCTTGAGGAAAGCTCTTGGAATTATAGGCATCTTTGCAAGATATTCATCGGCTAGAATCCTTATCCATCTTAAATCATGTTCCCAGCATTTTTGCATCAATTCCCAGTGATAAGATTTTAGATCCTCACTTCTAAAGGGTCTCTGATCCTTTAAAGCAGATAGAGGAACAAAAAAGAGCGGAACCACAAGACTTTTGTATCTCCTAAGCCTATCAAGCAACTCAATTGTTCTCATGACATCATCTTCAGTTTCTTTCGGAAATCCTATGACCAAAGTTGCGCAGGGAACCCAATGATTGTCGGAGCAGATTCCAAATGCCTGTTCAACGATCTCGCACCAATCTTCTGGTTTGAACGGGAGTACCTTTCCCGCCATATACTCCTTTACAAGCCTAACACTACCAGTTTCAATACCCGTTTGTCCAGCAAGCCAAGGCTGCTCTTTATTCGGAATACCAAGCAAGTTTGAAATCTCTTCTATAAGTTTTTCAGCAGAAGCGAGTGATGCTAATGAGAAATGGCTTATTCCAACTTTGCTAATTTTTGCTACCGAAGAGAATAATTTCAAAACTTCCTCTTCATTTACCCTAAAACCTTCAGCTTTATATCGAAGTACATCTTCCGCATGAAGCGTGACGAATCTGTTTACCCTAGCATTTATTTCTGCCTCTTTTAAAATATCTTCCAAGCTTCTGCTTCTTAGTCTTTGAAGCGTTGGTTGACAGAACTTACAACCTCTCCCGCAACCTCTTGCGATCTCTACTATCCCTCCAACAGTCGCACCTTTTATAATTGGAATTCTTTCAGCCACCTCTCCATAAAAGATCCCTTTTAGATTTTCACCGTTTAAAATTCTTCCAAAAAGCTCTGGAACGGTTTTTTCACCCTCGCCTATAACAACTATGTCTATTCCCAGTTCTTCCATGACTTTTTCGTCTGCAAGCTGCCATGCACCGGCCCCTCCAACTGCTATCTTTGCCTTACTTTGTCTTAAAGTGGTTAAGAGGTTTCTAAAACAGTAGGCATTGTATGGTTCCTCCTTAACAAGTCCATATTTTCCGGCAAAAGTCGTAGATGCGGGACCGAGACCGAGCGGGTCATTGGTAGTTACCCCAATTATCTTTGCTTTATCTAGAAATTTACTTATTTTTTCAGGCGGAACAACGGTGACATTGAAACCGTTCTCTATCAACGCGGCTTCTATCTTTCTCGTTCCATAAGGAGCTATTACAGCTTTTCCATCTTTGACTTTTACGGGAGGGAAAAGGATGTTAAAGAATATCTTCGATGGTATCAGGTTCCTGGGTGCGCAACTCATGAAGCCTAGGAATAATGCACCATGATAGTTGCTCATGAGACACCTTTCAGCTGTGAGAACTATATCCATATTACCTATGAACTATTTAGTGCATATATTGGTTGCGGTCTCCAGAAAACAAAAAGATTTAAAGGAACGTTAGCAATGAAGATTATGGAATTCGAGTACATATTTGAAGAAGTTAAGATCAAACCAAGCAATGCCCCGAAATTCACCTTAAATGGAGAAGAGATTGACATTTGGAGCGAAAAATTTGCAAATTATCACTCTAAAAGTATTGTTGATTACGTTCGTGAAAATTTGGTTCGTTACGAGCAAATGCAAATCGATCCCTTCAGTGAAATAGTTGGAAAGAAGGTGGAAAAAGAATTGGTAAAAACGGCCCTTATGAGTGGATCAAACATACTCTTTAAGGGAAAGAAAGGATACGGAAAGACTACTTTTTCAAAGAGTATCCTGAAACTCTTACCAGAAAAAATACTAGCTATAAAGGGTTGTAAAATCCACGATGACCCAACGCAACCTGTTTGCTTTTCGTGCAAGAAAAGAGTGCTTGAAGCGAATTCAGTTGAATTGACATTCGTTCCAAGAAAGTGGATCAGAATTCCAGGAGATCCAATGATGACGACTAGACAACTAATAGGTGGTATTAGCATACAAAAAATTAGAGAGGGCTATGATTTGGACCACCCTGAGGTATTTACTCCGGGAAGAGTCTTAAAGGCACACAGAGGATTAGCCTATTTTGATGAGCTTGGATCAATCCCATCGGCTCTACAAACCTTACTTCATGAACTTTTTGAAGAAAAACAAATAACGACTCCAGAGGGGGATATAATTCCGATGAGAATCGATGCTCTAATTATTGCATCGACAAACCCGGCAAATTACAAAGGAGTTTCAGACATAAAAGAGCCTCTGCTAGATAGAATGGAACAGATTGATATAGGTCCTCCTGAGACAATTGAAGAAGAGATTGAAATAGGATTAAAGAATATGAGTCTGAAGAAGGGTGCAAGGATACCAGAATGGCATTTAAAGATTTTAGCTAGTGCAGTTAGATGTATGAGAAGCAAGAACTGCAGATATGCAAATAGAATTGAAGTTGAACCGAGTTGCAGAGCTACAATAAAGCTCTTCGATCATGTAAGAGCCTCCGCTACAAGAAAAGGGCACGAAGCAGTTATGCTTTCCGATTACGGTGAAAGGTTCGAAATCGTAAAGCTAGCACTGAGAAGTAGATTTGAAATAGATTACGATGCAGAGATTTCAAAAGATGAAATAGTTGAAGCAGTTGTCAACGATGCAATAGATTCTGTATGCAGTTCTATATACGCATCTATACCAAGAAACGTCTTTAACGACATTATGGAAGCTATAGCTGAGATGAGAGTTGTGAATGTTTACAAAGCCAACGGCTTTTCGCAATTTGCACATTCTATGTGCAAAGATAGCAACGAAATAAAATCTGCTCTCGAAATTCTGCTTGAATCAATTGCAAGATGTTCAGGCTTAGTTGAGAGAATAGGAGACGGAATTTATGCATACAAGGCATATGATAGACAAACCAGAGTGTAGGGCTTGCAAACAGGAAAATCCACTTCAAAGTATTGCAGAAGATGCTCTCTATTCCCTGTTTAACCCATATTATAGGGAAAGCGGCAAATTCGATTTGTCAGAATTCGTGAGGAAATACCTGAAGGACGATTTTATACCAATGAGAGATTTTACGAGAAACGTTGGGTTCTACAGCAGTTACTGGATGAGGAACTTTGAAAAGCTCAGGGATCTGAAAAAACAAGCTTGGCAGGAACTGAGAAAGATGATTGAAAAGGGAGAAATAAGCAGAGAAGACATAAGCATGAGCCAGCTTGTTGAAATTTTCTTTGAAGAAATCGTTGAAGAACTTGAAAAAATGGGATACGTGGAAAGTTATGAGGGCAGATTTCATAAAAAGACTGTTCGCTATAAGGCAATTGCAGAAAAGATAATAGGAGATAAAATCTTATCAATAGCACTTGAGAATCTCGAAAAAAGAAGACCAGGAGATGAGATGACAGAAAAAGAGGGTACTTCAATTTTCATCTCAGAAAAAATAGTTGATTTTGACGAAAATATTCATACATTTGATAATGTAGATATAATTGAAACGTTCATAACTTCCGCACTCAAGAAAAAAGCGGACTTTGAGGAAGTTGTTGCGAGACAGTCAAAACATGCTGAAAAGTGTTCTTACGTCATGCTGATCGACGTGAGCGATTCAATGAGGGGTAAAAAGATAATTGGAGCAATTGAAGCAGGAATTGCGTTGAAAAGGGCAATTAAGAGGAGAGGAAGTGGTGAACTAGAGATAGTAGCCTTTAACCACAAAGCCTCAAGAGTGAAAGGTGCTGAAATCCTGAACCTCGAGCCAAGAGGTAGAACGGATATAGGTTTAGCTTTGAAGATGGCTAGAGAAATCCTATCAGAAAAGAGCGGAACTAGAATAGTTTTTCTTATTTCTGATGGTGAACCAACCGCCAGTTACAATCCAAATCTCACTCCTTGGCTCTGCGCCCTAAAGGAGGCAAGACTTTTGAGAAATATAAATGCAAGACTTCACATAGCTATGTTCGGAAACGAAAAGAGGTTTGTGGATTTATGCAAATCGATGGCCAAACTTTGTGGGAAGTCCAGTGTTTTTCATTTTTCAGATCCGTTAAATCTGAAAAAATATGTTTTGCACAAATTTTGAGTTTATATAACCTCTTCCTTTGAATATACAACTATTCCTCTGTTCGTTATCTCAAATGGATGCGTTTTTCTGCTGTGATTCGAACCCCTCATTTTGAATATCTCGAGGCTTCTTGCCCTCGTATTTTCGACTTTCGTATAGTACAGCACTATCGTGCCTTCAACCACAAAATTTTCAACACCAAATCTGCTTATTCTATCAGGTCCGTTCTCAATTATCTCACAAGTTAGCAAAGAGGTTAGACCAAGAATTTCCATTGTAGTGGATATTTTCAAAAGTTCTATTCTGAATTTAGCGGGATCGTTAATTATGAAACCGATTGAAGTCGTAGAGTCAACGGCAGCTCTTCTCGCCCCTATTTCATCCTGAATTGTTATTATTTGGTCAAGCAAGCTTCTTGTATCAAATGGACGGACATCGATATATTTCTCATCAGACGGTAACCCTATTTTAGTAGAAGTTGCATCAACAATCGCAAGCATGTTTTCGTCTTCAAACTTTTCCAGATCCCATCCAAAGCTGATAAAATGCTCGCGAAGATGCTGCGGTCTCTCTTCTGTAGCTATAAATATTCCTGGTTCATTGAACTGCTGAATCCCGTTGACTATATACTGCATTGCGAATATTGTCTTCCCGGAACCAGAAGGACCTGAAATTAGATAACTTCTATCTCTTAACAACCCTCCATCACATAGTTCATCAAAACCGGGGATTCCAGTTGGAACTCTTTCCAACATAATCATCACTCTCACAAATTTTAAAACCTCAAAGTTTATATTATTTGCGCAGGATTAGACTCCATGAAAGTCACGGTTTCGCTTATAAAAGCAGACGTGGGTAGCGTAGCTGGACACTCGGTTGTAGCAGATGAATTGAAGACGATTGCTGAAGAAATGCTCAATAAGGCAGTTGAAGATGGAAAGATAATAGATTTCCGAGTTTTCAATGCGGGAGATGACCTCGAACTGCTAATGACTCATAGAAAGGGAATCGATTCAACGGAAATTCATGGACTCGCTTGGAATGTGTTCAAGAAATGTGCAGAAAAAGCAAAGGAGATGAAGTTATACGGAGCCGGTCAAGATTTGCTAAAGGATGCATTCTCTGGAAACATTCGCGGATTGGGGCCTGGAGTTGCTGAAATGGAATTCACAGAACGGAGATCTGAACCAATAGTCGCTTTTATGATGGACAAAACAGAACCGGGAGCTTTTAATCTACCCATTTTCAGGATTTTTGCAGATCCTTTTAACACAGCTGGACTGGTGATAGATCCATCGATGCATTCTGGATTTGTTTTCGAGATATGGGATATACTCGAGCATAGAAGAGTTATAATGAAAGCTCCCGAGGAAATGTACAGCATTCTCGCGCTCATAGGTTGCAAGAGTAGATTCGTCATAAAAAGAGTTTATCCCAAACCTGGAAAATTGCCGACAGATGAGCCAGTAGCCGTTGTTAGTACCGAAAAGCTTTACCAAGTTGCTGGAGAATATGTTGGTAAGGATGACCCAGTTGCTTTGGTCAGAGCCCAAAGCGGTTTACCTGCAGTAGGAGAGATCCTCGAAGCATTTGCTTTTCCACATTTGGTCAGTGGATGGATGCGCGGAAGTCATAACGGACCAATAATGCCTGTTCCATTTAGATATTCAAAATGCACACGCTTTGACGGACCACCGAGATGCATAGCAGCCGGATTTCAGATTTGCAACGGAAAGCTTATAGGGCCAGTAGATTTGTTTGACGATCCAGCATTTGATTACACAAGAATGAGAGCGATGGAGATAGCCGAATATATACGCAGACACGGCCCATTTGAACCGCACAGACTATCGGCTGAAGAAATGGAATACACAACACTACCAAAGGTTCTTGAAATTTTAAAAGACAAATTTGAGAGAATATGAAGCACTTTTTCTGGAAAAATCTGATGGATGAAAAGAAAATTGATCAAATGAAAAATTTCAGCGTCGGGGTGATTGGAAGCAGGCTAATCTTCGAAATTCTGTGGCGGAGCGGTGTTGGATGCATAAAATATATTTCTGATTATATTACAAACTTCGATGTAATACTAGACTGCTCTATAAATCCATTGGAAGCTAATAACTACGATATCGTGCATCCCAAGTCTGATGATAGCTGCGTTATTTCCTACCTTTATCCTGAAAGCAAAAATGAGCTCAAAAGTCTCTTAAAGGGTGTAGATCTTGTAATAGCGCACAAAAATGTTGCACAGGTTGCAGAAGTTGCTGAGGAAGTTGGGTGCCCCTTCATTCCCGATATAGTCACCATTTTTCTTCCAGAAGGTGTTAGATTCGGGGAAGTGATATATCCAAAGGTTGAAAGAGATCCGATAAGCTATACGATTACATGCGGTTTGCAGGCATTGGAGGTAATTAGAATTTTTGCTGGAATGAAACCCATAACAGCTCCAGAAGCATTGATAGTTGACCCTAGAGAAGGAGTGAAAAAGATATGGCTGAAGACTACGGTTTGAAGATCGGTATAGAGATACATCAACAACTCGATACAAAAGAAAAATTATTCTGCAAATGCCCAACTGAAGGAGGAAAGGAAATACTCCAGATTAAAAGATTTCTTAGGCTTAAAAGAAGTGAAATGGGAGAAGAAGACAGAGCTGCTAAGGAGGAATTTGAAAGAAACAGACAATTTATATACAAGTTCCACGATAGTACATGTCTAGTTGAAGCTGACGAGGAACCTCCAACAGAAATAAACAGAGAAGCACTTAGAATTGCAATTCAAGTTGCAAAGATGCTAAAGATGCAGATAGTTGATGAAGTACACGTCATGAGGAAAATTGTTATTGATGGTAGTAACACAACCGGATTTCAAAGAACTGCCCTTATAGCTTTCGATGGAGAAGTGGAAGTTAGGGGAGAGAAAATCGGAATTGCAACTCTGTGTCTCGAGGAGGAGGCCTGCAGAAAGCTTGAGGAGGGAGAAGGTTTTGCAGTTTATTCATTGGATCGTCTCGGTATACCTTTGATCGAAATTGGGACAAAAGCAGATATAAAAACTCCATTAATGGCCAAAGAAGTTGCAAAAAAGTTGGGAATGATTCTAAGATCGACTGGAAAAGTAAAAAGGGGGATTGGGACAATAAGACAAGACGTCAACGTTAGCATTCGAGGGGGTGCAAGAGTAGAGATAAAAGGTGTCCAAGAGCTAGATCTGATAGACAAGGTAATCGAATACGAGGTAGAGAGGCAATTAAATTTGCTTAGAATTAGAGACGAACTTAGAGAGAGAAAAGCAGAAGTTTTAGAAAAAATCTTCGATGTCACAGAACTTTTCAAAAACACTGCCTGCAAAATATTGAGGGGGAAAAGTGTGAAAGCGATCGTTTTAAGAAACTTTTCAGGATTAGTTGGCAGAGAGATACAGCCAAAAAGAAGACTTGGAACAGAATTTGCAGACATTGCAAAAAGTTTTGGTCTGGGAGGAATTTTTCATACCGACGAGTTACCAGCTTACGGAATAACAGCCGAAGAAGTTAAAAGACTCAGGGAATTTGTTGGAGCTAGTGAAAACGATGCTGTAATAATTGCCGCCGGTGTAGGGGAGAGAGTTGAAAAGTGTCTGTTTAGAATAATCCAAAGAGCCAAATATTGTCTCTTGGGAGTTCCAGAAGAAACAAGAAAAGCAAACGAAGATGCGACCACATCCTATCTCCGTCCACTTCCTGGTGCCGCTAGAATGTATCCCGAAACAGATGTCCCACCCGTCCTTACAAAAGATCTATTAGACGTCGAAATTCCAGAATTAATAGAGGAGAGAGCAAAAAGATACGAGAAGTTCTTGCCAGCAGACCTTGCATTTGAAATTGCAGATTCTAAGTTTTACACAGTCTTTGAAGAGTTTTGCGGTTCAATCTCACCTACAGTGGTCGCTAGGATTCTTCATGTAATACCAAAGGAACTCAAACGGGACGGTTTCAACGTTGAAGTTCTCAGAGAAGATCATTTCAGAAAAGTTCTGGAACTAATCAGAGACGGAAAAATCGCAAAGGAGGGAGCTGAAGAAGTTTTGAAGCTCTTGATAGAGAAACCTGAGCTAAACAAAGAAGAAATAGCGAGAGCTTTGGAATCAAAAATCGATGTCGATTCCTTCATAGAGAAACTCGTAGAAAGCAAGATTGACTTGATAAAGGAGAAAGGAGATTTGGCATTCAAACCTTTAATGGGTATTGTAATGGCCCAGTTAAGGGGGAAAATAGATGGAAAAATCGTTGCTGAAAAGTTAAAGATTGCAATTAAAAAATATATCAAAAATAATTAATTCAATCTATTTTTTCAAACTGGTCCTTCGAGGCTCCACAGATTGGGCATACCCAGTCTTCCGGTAAGTCCTCCCACTTTGTCCCGGGAGGTATCCCGCTGTCAGGATCACCTTCGCTTTCATTGTAAACATAGCCACAAACTGAGCACTGGTATTTGGCCATCTGATCACCTGGCCTTGGTTTATTTTAAAAAAAGTATATATGCTTATTGGAGCATTGACAATTTTAGTATACCCGATCTGTTCTGGTCTAGAATAGATTTTCATCTTTCCCTCCTCTTTTCATGGGAGGCCTTCGGGGTGAACGGAAGCTCCTGCATCCATCTGGTATCTGCGGAGCTGCTATGACATCCCTATCTTTCTCCAATCCGCATTCGGAGCATTTCATTCGCCTGTACCCATTCGGGCTTAATTTTTCCCCACATACCGGGGCACAGACTTGAAGTCCCATTAGCATCAACGTAATTCAAGTTTATAAAAATTAGCTAGAAAGAAGCAGTTTGTAACCCCTCCCGTCCTGAAAGGCGAGGCTTTCAGTCGTAAAATTTCTTGATAAACTGCTAATACCATGAGCTTATCCCTTAAAAAAGCGAGTTTTTCAGTTATAACCTAAAAAAACTCGAGCAAAATCCTTAAATATCCCATAGCTGTTAATTTATTGCCGACGGTCATAGGAGCGGGGGAAACACCCGGACTCATTCCGAACCCGGAAGTTAAGCCCCGTTCCGTTCCGCGTTGTACTGGGTTCCGAGAGGGCCCGGGAAGCGCGGAAACTGTCGGCATTTTGAAACTTTTCAATAAAAACGCAGACGAACTTTCTATATTGTTTTTTAAGTTGAAGAATCTGGTTCTAGGACATCAATAACGTCAAGTTTTTCGATCCAAGCTTTGAATCTTTTCGACAGATTTGGCTCAGTTCTTCCTTCATCGCCACTTACGAGTTCCTTAACGTACAAACCTGCATCAGTTTCAAATTTTAAAACAGCCCATTTTCCGAAATGTTCTATTATTTCAGCTTTGTATACTCTCCTGATTCTAAGAATGTCCGCCCTTCTGTGTAAAACTCTTTTTGGTGTTTTCTGTTTAATCTCCCCAATTAAATCTCGTAAAGACTCCTCCAATTCTTCTCTGCTAATTTCCTTATCGAACACAACTTTTGCTCGGTAAACTTTCCTGTATTTTTCTCCCTTAATTTTCTCAATTTCATTTGGTTTGGCAAACCTTAGCTCTTTTACAGCAACTTTCCCCTTGCATAAGTTGTTTATTGTTTTCTCTACCTCTTCTATGTCTACTGATCTTTTTTTTGGTTCTAGAATTTCTAGAACAAATGGTCTCCCTCTTCCGAGCATTCTTGTATCCACATCTTCTCTCCCCGCACCGTGAAGAATCGCATCCTTGGCTTTGAAAATCTCGATAACTGGTGTAGATATCAGCTCCTCGACTGAAGTAAAATACCTTTTTCCAGTAAAGTTGCAGATATCGCAACCAGCCCCTTTACAGTATCCGCAAAGCCATCTTGTCTGAGAAATGTTTCGTACTCTTTTTATATATCTGCCATAAATAAATATTGGCTTCACATCGAGTTTAAAAGAAAAATCTTCGGGATTGAAAGTTATAAGCAAATCTGGATCGTTTGAAATCATTTTTTCCGTTATTTCCCTGAGCTTTCTCTCTAAGATTTTTTTCATTTCGGTCTTGATATCGTAATCAGCAAGAAGCTCTTGAAGGGCTTTAAAACTCCCCTCGCTTTTTATGCCGACTTTAAAGCTTTCAAATTCGAATTGGATATTTTTCACAATTTCCACTGCTATCTTGTCAGCTTTCTCAAAGAAGTCACAGCAAACTACGCAATTTTCACTTTCTCCCCAACCCAATTTCGAGTTGCAAAATTTGCATAGCATAGAATGTGAAAGCAAGAAACTATAAATAAGCTTGACCGATGTTTTCTAAAGGATCTAATAAGGAAAGTTGCTATGGATTTGAATTCAAATTACGCATAACACTAACTTTGAAGAGACCATGAAATGTGATTTGATGTTGGTATTGTGGAACTTCAGCTGGTTTCTCCGGCTACAGAACTACTACGAGTAGCAAAGAGAAATGTGCAACTTGACGAAACTCCTTTAACATTTGAAGGTGTTTCTGAGTATATAATTAAAGGAAAAGTCGGTGAGATATTACCAAGAATAGTAAAAGAGGTGAAAAGACTTAAATATCCAGAGGATTAATGGGATTGAGCCGCCGTAGCTCAGCTGGTAGAGCGGTGGCCTGTTAAGCCATTGGTCGCAGGTTCGAACCCTGCCGGCGGCGCTCTTTATTTTCCTTGAGCTGAAAGCAACCCTTTTAGAGAAGTCAGATAGAAAGAGTACAATATCGAGGTTTTATCGATCAGCTCTATTGCTGGATCTACTTTTCTGAGCTTTGAGTCTAGTTCCTCGATAGATCTTGCCTCTTTTGCTGTCTCAAACCAAAGCTTTAATCTCCTCTTGGACTCAACTATACAATCCTTCTTTGCTACACCAAAATGCGTTAAAGCAACGGTTTCTATATCCAACTTTTCGAACTTCTCCAGCGTTTCTATAGCTTTTTCGAAGTCAAACGGTGGTGGCGTAAGTGGGAAAGTTTTCCCCTTTATTATCATCCCCACGGCATCTGATGGAAAAAGAATTTTTCTTTTATTTAGATAATATGCAACCATATGGGGTGCATGTCCAGGTGCGTGAATGGCAATCATCTCGTCGTCTCCAAGATCTAATCTCTGTCCGTCATCAACTGAGATTATTTTATCCTCCTCAATACTCTCTGGCTTACCGTAGATATCCGCAAGTTCTCCTAGAACAGCTCTCGAGGCTTGCCAAAGTTTTTCGGGATTTGCTAGATGCTTGACACCTTTTGGATGCACAAGGATTTTTGAATTCATCTTCTTTGCAATTGTCGCAGCGCCACCGCCATGATCAATATGAATATGAGTTACAGCAATGTAATCAAGTCTATTAATTTTAAACTTTTGAAGACTGTCCAATATGTTATTAACTCCGCTAGCAACACAAGGATCTATTAATACTTTTTTTCCAAAATCTAAAAAGTACGTTGAGAAAACACCTAACGTTTCATACGGGTCAATTAAATAAACTTTATTTGCAATCTCTTTCATAGTAAAAACAGTTTTATGAGAAAATATATAATTTTCGCACTCTCGATCTCTTTTTAAACTATCTCCAAAAACCCAGCACTCAGTTCTGGATTGCAGAAATTTTAAAAAAGCGAACAGTTTATAGTTGAAGATGCTCAAAGCTTTAGAATTGCAGAAAACTGCACAAGTTATGGAAACGAAACAAAAATAGGATATACGAAAAGTATAATCACGAGCTCAAATCCGAAGCTTGCCAGTTAAAAGTCTCGATATAACAATTCTCTGCGCCTCGCTCGTGCCTTCGTAAATTGTTCCAACCCTTGCATCCCTGTAATATCTTTCAACATCGTATTCCTTGCTGTATCCATAGCCACCAAAGATCTGAACAGCTTCATATGTGACTCTAACCGCAACCTCGCTCGCAAAAAGCTTTGCAGCAGAACTTAGAGCCGGGTTTGGTCTACCTTTGCTCAGAAGCCATGCAGCTCTATAAACCAGCAGCCTTGCAGCCTCTATTTCCGTGAACATGTCAGCCAGCTTGAACGCAACAGCCTGATGCTCTATCAAAGGCTTTCCAAAGGATTTCCTCTGCTTAGCGTACTCCAAAGCCCTTTCGTACGCTCCCTCTGCTATCCCCAAGTGTAAAGCTGCTATTTTAACCCTACTCTCATTAAAGAAGTCCATAAGTTGGTAGAAACCCCTGTTGAGCTCACCTATTAAGTTCTCTTCAGGAATTCTAACATTTTTAAATACGATTTCAGCAGTATCGTGGCAATTCATTCCCATTTTTCTGATTTTTTTTGCTTCGTAACCATTTCTTTCCGTTTCTACAACAAAAGCGCTAATACCGCGGTGTGGTGGTGAAACTTCGGCAGTTTTTGCAAGTACAACCACGTATTCTGCAATGCTACCGTTTGTTATGAATGTTTTAGATCCATTGATTACCCATTCATTTCCATCTTTAATTGCTTTGGTTTTTATAGCTGAAACGTCAGTACCACAATCTGGTTCTGTAATTGCTATTGCTGACGGCTTTTTACCTTTAACAACTCCCGGAATGAATTTCTCTTTCAGCTCCTCGCTACCATATTTAAGCAACATTGGAACGCCCAAGACTGCAAGATCTATAGCGCTACCGATACCACTATCGGCCTTTGTTAATTCAATGCTTATTATAGCTTCGGCTAGTTGATCCATTCCAGCTCCGCCGTACTCTTCTGGTACACTTGCCCCAATGTAACCCAATTTGGCAGCTTTCCGATATATATCCCAAGGGTATTCTTCTTTTTCATCGTATTCCCTACCAAATGGCTTTATCTCTTTTTCAGCAAAGTCTCTGACTGCCTGCTGTAAAATTTTGTGATCTTCGCTGAGTTCGAAATCCATCCTATCCCTCTATTCTAAAGTATGGAACTATTCTTTTCTCCTTCATCGGATAGAACATCTCGCTTGGCATCTCTTTTGCAAAAATGCTGACTCTTTTGTCTGTTAGATCATTTTCCTCAGCGATTTTTGGATCCACATCAAGTCTTCCAATAATCCAAGGTCCCTCATCAAGCTCAACTAAAGCGACAACATACGGAACCTCTTTTTCGTAGCCCATAGGGGCGACGTAAGTGACGGTGTAGGTTTTAACTGTCCCTTTTCCGCTAAGAATTGTCTTTTCCAGATTTCTGCTTGAACAGCTATTGCATGTATGTTTGGGTGGACACGTATAGCTTCCGCAGTCTTTACACTTCATTCCCAATAGTTTTCCCTCAAGAAGGGAGTTAAAAAATTCCATGAACATCAGTCCACCCCCAAAATTATATTTACAAGTGTTCCAAAATCACCGCCAAGCGTATCTGTCATCGCAATTCTAGCATCTTTCACTTGATTCCACTTGAATTCATTTCTAAGTTGCTTGACTGCTGTATATATCTGAGAAGTTCCCGTTGCACCGACCGGATGCCCTTTACCAATCAGGCCGCCGTCTGGATTAACTGGAAGATCTCCATCGATGCTTGTGACGCCTTCAGCTGTTGCATAGCAAGCGGTACCGTATTCAAAGAAACCCATTGCCTCTAGCGCAATTATTTCGGCTATAGTGAAGCAATCGTGTACTTCAACGAAGTCTACGTCTTTCGGTGTTATTTTTGCCTCTCTAAATGCCATTTCCGCTGCAATTTTCCTTGGAATAGCTTTAATTATATCCTCCCCTTGTCTGAAGAGGCTACCACCTGAAGCTTGACCAGTCCCGAGAACGTATACAGGATCACCACATACTTCCTTTGCAAACTTTTCGTTTGCCACTATTACAGCGCTTCCTCCATCTGTCATAGGACAGCAGTCGAGAAGTGTGAGAGGTGAGCAGATCATCCTAGAATTCAAGACGTCTTCAACTTTCAAATCGCCGTATTTTCCATAAAATTGAGCTTTTGGATTCACAGCACCGTACTTGTGGTTCTTAACGGAGACATGTGCCATCATTTCCCTGAGTTTTTGGAGCGGAATTTCGTATTTCTTCGCATAATACCTAGCTGCTAATGCAAACACGCCCGGAAAAGTCAGACCTGCAGCCATTTCGTAAACACCATCCACAGCTGTTGCCAACGCTCTCGTTCCTATCGCGGTTCCAGCGCTAAGCAATTTCTCAGCTCCTCCTACGGCCACGCAATTGTAATAACCGGCCTTCACAGCTCTCACAGCTTCTCTAAAAGCCACACTTGATGAAGCGCACGCCCCTTCGTATCTGATCGCAGGAATGTTCTTAAGGCCGACTTCGTCTGCAACGAATCCACTCAAATTTGCCGAACCATCTGTCATCTCGCCAACAAAGTTTCCAAAATATATGGCCTCTACGTTCTTAAGCTCTATGTTTGCGTCCTCCAACGCTTCAAAGAATGCATCCGCAAATAGATCCACCAGCGACTTATCCGGATGTTTCCCGAATTTGGTCATTCCCACTCCTATAACCGCTACCCTCAAAATTTCACCTCCTCAAAGCTTTCACCTTCATAGAGAATGAGAAGATAGAGGAGATAACTTATTTTATTCAAAACTTCGACAATCTTTTCACTCAACAAACCGTTTCTGTAAAGGCTAATAGCTCTTCTTTCGGCTCTTCTGACAACTGCTCTTGCGACACTTAAAGCTGAAGTCCCCTCGTCTTTCTCTAGGATTAAAAAACAGTTTGGTTTCTCAACTTTGCCTTCAAAGCTTTCTACCATCGATAGAATTTTGTCCAGCTCGTTGTCGGGATTTTTATCACCAGCGATTACCGCACAGACTCGAAAAAGGATGAGCTGAAGGTCTTTTAATGCTGCTTTTACCTCATCTTTCCTACTGAGAACCCTTGCTAAACCTATGAAGGCATTTGCTTCATCAACGCTTCCAAGAGTTTCAGCCAGAATCGAATCTTTCCAAACTTTTCCGCTAAGTGTGCTCGTTTCGAAGGGTTTTAACATTTCAGCACCTCTTTGACTATTTTATCGGCCAATGTGTACGGGTCTATCTCTTTGTCAAGTAACTGTTTATACCTTTTTATAATCTCACTCCTAATCTCCTCAACCGCGAGTTCTATCGCTGAAAGTTTTGCTTTCTCCCTTCTCTTTTCTTGAAGTATTCCGTTCTTCTTTATAACTTCATAATGCCTCTCGATCTCATTGGCCAGTTCCTTTATCCCGACACCTTTATCTGCGATCGTTCTTAAAACTGGCTTTTTCCATTTCAGTTTCTGCATAATTTTTGCATCATCTGCGTGGCTAAGCTTGGATAATTCTATTACGGTTTCCTCATCAAGTGAGAGCATGTATTTAAGCCATCTTTCCACGTTCTCTGCCCCTTCCAGATCTGATTTGTTTATTACAAAGATATCTCCTATTTCCAAAATTCCTGCTTTGTTTACCTGAATATCATCTCCAGTCTCAGGCATTAATATAACAACGACTGTATCTGCCACTTCAAGGACCCCAATTTCACTCTGCCCAGCACCAACGGTTTCTACGAGTATTTTTTCATAACCTGCAGCATCTAAAAGTTTTATAACATCTCCAGTTTTTTTTGCAATCCCTCCAAGCCTTCCGCGTGATCCCATGCTTCTGAAGAAAACCTTTTCATCGAGCCATAGATTCTTATTAACATCTGCCCCATCAAGACGGAGTCTGTCACCCAGCAATGCGCCACCCGTGAAAGGAGAACTCGGATCTACTGCAACGATTCCAACACTTTTTCCTCTTCTTCTAAATTCTTCGGTCAGTTTGCTTACAATTGTACTTTTGCCAACCCCTGGAAAACCGGTTATTCCAATCACATGTGCATTCCCAGTTCGCGGATATATCTTTCTCATTAATTCCTTGGATTCCGGATACTCGTTTTCAACGATGGTTATAGCCCTTGCCAGCAATCTTCTGTTTCCGCTGATAACACCTTCAACTATTTCCTCGACATTCATTTACTTTTCCCCTTCCTCTTTTTTGGGAGTTCTTCTTTGATGAATTTTATTATTTCCGAAATTGGAGTTCCCGGTATGAATATACCGTCTACCCCTGCCTCTCTTAATTTCGGAAAATCGTCATGGGGGATTGTTCCACCAACCAGTATAAGCATCTCGTCCGGATTGCCACCGTACTCGCGTATGTATTGGATAACCCTCGGAACCAGCGGTATATGGGCCCCACTCAGCAAGGAAATACCTACAACATCTACGTCTTCATCAACTGCTGCCCTTGCAACTTCTTGAGGTGTGCGATGGAGACCCGTATATATGACTTCAAAACCAGCATCTCTCAAAAATCTCGCGAGAACCTTTGCTCCCCTGTCATGACCATCTAGACCGACCTTGGCAATCAAGACTCTTATCCTTTCCATCGCATCACCTTAAATTATGATCGGTTTTCTGTACGTTCCATAGACCTGTTTAAACGTCCCCATTATTTCTCCAATTGTTGCATAACTCTTAACAGCTTCAAAAACAGCCGGCATGACATTTTCGTTATTTTCGCAACAACTCCTTATCCATTCTAGATTCTCTTTCACGGCCTTATTGTCTCTTTCAGCCTTTACTTTCTTTAATCTCTCTATTTGTCTTCTCTGAACCTCTGGATCGACTTTTAATAGAGGAATTCTCAGATCTTCCTCTATTTTGAACCTGTTAACTCCTACGATTATCCTGCTACCCTCTTCAATTTCTTTTTGATATCTCGCAGCCGAATCAGATATTTCCCTGATGAAAAAGCCGTTTTCTATTCCCTTCAGAACTCCCTTCACCATACTTCCGTTGCCCATTTCTTTGATCTTTTCGATATATTTCCATGCAAGTCTCTCCATTTTGTCAGTAAGCCATTCCACATAATAGCTGCCCGCAAGCGGATCCACGACATTTGCAACCCCGCTCTCATATGCTATTATCTGCTGCGTTCTCAAAGCGACTCTGACTGCCTCTTCACTCGGCAAAGCCCATGCTTCATCAAAGCTGTTGGTGTGTAACGACTGGCAACCCCCGAGAACTGCTGCTAGAGCCTGAATTGTAACTCGAACAATGTTGTTCAGAGGTTGCTGGGCAGTCAAAGTACAACCAGCTGTCTGCACGTGGAACTTCATCCACCAAGACCTTGGATCTTTCGCACCATATATATCTTTCATTATCTTTGCCCACATTCTCCTAGCAGCTCTGAACTTTGCAATCTCTTCGAAGAAATCATTATGGGAGTTGAAGAAGAAACTCAGCTGGGGTGCAAGTTTGTCTATATCTATTCCTCTCTCGATTGCTGCTTCTACATAAGCCATGCCGTCTGCAATTGTAAATGCAAGTTCTTGAACCGCAGTAGAACCAGCTTCTCTTATGTGGTATCCTGAAATGCTTATCAGGTTAAACTTCGGAACGTTCTTAACGCCCCATTCAAATATATCTACTATGATCTTCAATGATGGTTCTGGCGGAAGGACTATTGTGTTTTGAGCATGGAATTCTTTGAACATATCATTCTGAATAGTTCCCCTTATCTTATCTCTTGGGACTCTCTGCATATCCCCGATTGCCGTATACATCGCCAGAATTATTCCGGCCGGTGGATTTATTGTAAAGGACGTTGACACCTTGTCAAGGGGAATACCGTCGAATAGAATCTCAAAGTCCTTAAGGGTATCCACAGCAACTCCGCATTTGCCGACTTCTCCATCTGCCAAGGGATCGTCGCTATCCAAGCCCATTAGAGTCGGGAAATCAAATGCCGTGCTTAATCCAGTCTCCCCCTCTTCCAAAAGCATCTTCCATCTCCTATTTGTGTCTTCGGCGGTCCCGAATCCGGAGAACAGACGCATTGTCCAAAGTCTACCGCGATACATTGTCGGATAAACACCGCGGGTGAAGGGGAACTGTCCAGGGTAGCCTATATCTCTGAGAAAATCTATGTGAGCGATGTCCGAGGGATCATATATGTCTGCTATCTCGATTCCGGATAGGGTTTCAAATTTCTTTATTTCTCTCTCACTCTTTGATAACCAGGGCTCAAGACACTCTTCTTCCCACTCTTTTCTTTTTTCCTTGATCTTTTCGACCATTTCGCCCATGTTTGTATTTTTGAATGAGGGATTAAAAACTTTTTCGTATTTATCCGATAAAATTTCGAAAAGTTTAAAATCGAGAGAAAATTAAATTAATTTTAAGGAGAGAGGTGAGGATATGGGTTTGGCTGACATTTATAGAGAATTCATAAAGCTTGTACAAATGCCAGACGATGAAAGAAAAGCAAGAGCAATGGAAGAATTCTTTAAGAAACTGAACACAATGAAGCTACCGGAATACTTCAACTGGGCCGAGGAAGTATTTGAAGGCATTAACGTAAAAGAGGGGGGCGATAAAACAGCTCTACTATGGGTGAACTTGGATACGGGAGAAAAGAAGAGATATAGTTATTCGGAGTTTGCAAAAGAGGGAAACAAACTGGTAAATGCTCTCCGCGGGGATGGGATCCAAAAAGGCAACAATGTTTACATGATGATCCCGCTGTTCCCAGAAATTTGGTTTGCAACTTTTGCTGTGGTTAAAGGTGGCTTTATAGGCGTTCCAACTGCAACCATAATGACTGCCCGCGATTTGGAATTCAGATTCAAGACTTATCCACCAGATGCTATTATTGCTGACGAAAATTCTGCAAAGGTAATAGATGAAGCTTTAAAAAATGTTGGCGCTCAACCGAAGACCAAGATCGTGATCGGAGAGAAGAGCGGTTGGAAGAGCTACGATGAAGTAAGAAAGGAGAAAAGCGACGCAGCTGCAGCAAAAACAAAAAGCGATGATATAATATTCTGTTTCTTCACATCCGGAACTACTGGACTTCCAAAAAGGGTTGTCCATACAGCAACAAGCTATCCCTTGGGGCATTTGAGTACGGCTTCAATAATAAATGTCAGACCTGGCGACATACACAACAATCTCAGCGCACCTGGTTGGGCTAAATATGCTTGGAGTAGCTTTTTCCCACCACTAACTGTCGGTGCAACAACTACTGGCTTCTATCATGCCGGAAGGTTAAATGGAGATCAGTATTTGCAGGCTGTTCAGGACTATGATGTTACAACGTTCTGCGCTCCACCCACAGCTTGGAGACTCTTTATGCTCACAGATATCGGCAAATTTGACTTCAAGCTCAGGGAAGTTGTGAGTGCTGGAGAACCTTTGAACCCGGAGATTTACGAAAAATGGCTAAAGGAGACGGAGACTGAGATTAGAGACTTCTATGGGCAAACCGAGAGTACCGCAATGATAGGAAACCCACCGTGGTATAAGGGAGGAAAGATAGTCCCCGGCTCTTTCGGAAGACCGACGTTCTTATACGACATAACGCTCGTTGATGATGATGGAAACGAAATTACAAAACCAAACGAAGTTGGACACATCGTTGTCAGGTTGGATAGATGGAGACCCATAGGGCTGTTTAAGGAATACATGGGCGATCCGCAGAAGACTGCGAAAGTTTTCGTAGGCAAGTACTATTACACAGGCGACAAAGCTTTCTTTGACGAAAAAGGTTATTGGTACTTTGTTGGTAGAGCTGATGACGTTATAAAGACGTCCGACTACAGAGTTGGACCCTTTGAGGTCGAAAGCGCTTTACTTGAACATCCAGCAGTCGCCGAATCTGCAGTTGTTGGCAGTCCCCATCCGATAAGATACCAGCTGGTAAAGGCGTTTGTCGTTCTCAAGCCTGGCTACAAGCCTTCGAGAGAATTGGCTCTCGATCTATTCAAGCATTGCAGGAACATACTTGCTAGGTATAAGATACCGAGGATCATAGAATTTGTTCCAGAACTACCGAAGACTATTAGCGGTAAAATAAGGAGAATTGAGCTCAGAGCGCTTGAGGAGGAAAAGAAAAAGAAAGGAGAGCGCGGAGAACACGAGTACTTCTACGACGACTTCCCAGAACTTAGGGGTGCGAGCTAATTTTTAAATTTATTTATGCTTACTGGAATTTTTTATCATGAAAGCTTCAGTAGGAGGAGCTATCTAACTTTGGGAAACAGATTGAAGGATTTCCCAAAAGCATTCGAACTTTTGAAGGATAGGAAAGTGAGAATCTTTGAGTCTCCTGAAGTTGACTTTGAGCTTTTAAGGAAAGTTCATACTGAAAGAATGATTGAGGCAGTTTTTAGCGAGAAGCTTTGCGCTACGGCACTCAGATCTGCGGGCGGTGTCGTTAAAGCTGCAGAACTTGTTTTCAGAGGGGATATTAAAAATGCCTTCTGCTACATAGGAGCTGGCGGTCATCATGCTGGTAGGGATTACTTTTGGGGTTACTGCTGTTTTAATGATGTGATTTTGTCTATAGAAAATCTTTACGAGAAGTTCGGTGTAAAAAGAATCGCCATAATCGACACCGATGCCCATCATGGGGATGGTACCAGAGAGCTTGTAAAAGAAAAAGTCTTACATTTCTGCATATGCGACAGAGATTATGATTCGAAAGACGGGCTTAAAATTGACAGGAGTTATTTTTCGAATGACTATTTCGACTGCGTTTATGAATTCGTAGAAAAGTGCAAGATTTTCGAACCAGAACTCTTGTTTTGGTATTTTGGTCATGATACTCATATTGGCGATTATGCAGACATAGGAATGACTATAGAGGATTACGTTAGAATAGCAAAGATAATAAAAAGCTGCGCTGAGAAAATCTGCAAAGGTAAGCTCGTAACAGTCTTGGGTGGCGGTAGTTTGCCAAATGTTGCAAGGGATGCAACGATAGCAATAATAAAAGAGCTCAGCGATTAATTCCAAAGAAATCTCTCGGTTTGAATTTCTTTTTGCTCAGGAATTCTTCGCATCTCTCTCTGAACTCGTTTGAAAGCCAAACAAGCGAGGTAAGATCTCTAGCTATTTCATAATTAATCATAGAAAGTTCTGTCCAGAAATTCAATCCAGATTTTATAACCCTGAAAGCCTGAGGACTGCAGTTCTCTATTACGTCCATTGCAATCTCTTTTGCCGATTTTTCAAGTTCTCCATCCTCAACTACTCTATTCACCAAACCCATTCTGTAGGCTTCTTCAGCGCTTAAAATTTTACCAGTCAACAGCAATTCTCTCGCCCTTCTCTCCCCAACTATTAATGGGAGAAGTTGAACTCCTAGTCCCATGGCTGTTGAACCAACTCTGACTTCCGGCTGTCCAAACTTTGCATTTTTTGAAGCGATTACAAAATCACAAGCCATTGCTATCTCATTACCTCCAGCAACGCAATAACCCCTAACTGCTGCAATCGTAGGCTTACCGACGCTTCTTAGAAAACGAACAACGTCTAAGTATTTTTCAAACCATTTTATAGCTTCCTCAAAGCTCAAGGATTTCAACTCCTTGACGTCGGCCCCAGCACAGAAATTCTTCGTTCTAGTTGAAATTATCATTGCGTTTGCCCTCTCATCAGCTTTTAGGAGGACATCGTAGATTTCCCTCAGGAGTTTCATGCTTAAAAGGTTCATTTCCGAATCTTTCAAAAAAATCCAAGCAATTTTTTCTTCAAACTCTAATTCAACTGTCATATGAAAAATTGAATTGGAAATATTTAAGTTTGACGAAAAACTTTTTTGTTCAGAGGAATAGCTTCTTTGCTCCACCTCTCACACCCAAGTGAAAAGCATGATCTTGGGTCGGTTGGTGGAGCGACAAAATTTTTCAAACTTTGCGCTTCTTGATTTTGAGATTTTGAAAGTTGGGCAAAAATATATAAATCCAATGCAAAACGAGTATCAATGAAACATCCAATCACCTTACAATCTTTGCCAGTATTGGTAGCTCTTTTCTAAATTGTTAGCTTGAGGTGGGTCTATGCGAGCTGCTGAAGCTTTTATCAAAGCTCTCGAACAGGAAGGTGTTGAAGTTGTGTTTGGAATACCGGGAGGAGCAATTCTTGAAATTTATGATGCTCTCTACGACTCCAACATCCGCCATATAACGACAAGACACGAACAGGGAGCAACACACGCAGCTGATGGTTATGCAAGAGCTAGTGGAAAGGTTGGAGTGGTGTTTGCAACTTCTGGACCGGGCGCAACTAATACTGTAACCGGAATCGCAAACGCTTATATGGACTCATCACCCCTAGTTGTCTTTACCGGACAGGTTGCAAGACATTTGATCGGAAACGATGCTTTCCAGGAAGCAGACATAACTGGAATTACTATGCCAATAACCAAACACAATTATCTAGTTACAGATCCGAAGAAGTTGCTAAGAATCGTAAAAGAAGCATTTTATATAGCCACAACTGGTCGACCAGGACCTGTTTTGGTTGACATTCCCAGAGACGTTTCAATGGCAGACATAGACTTCGAATATCCAAGTAAGGTTGAACTAATGGGCTACAAACCGAGATATGAGGGACATCCAATGCAAATAAAGAAAGCCGCAGAACTTATAATGAAGTCCGAAAGACCTATAATACTTGCAGGTGGTGGTGTTAAGATTTCCAACGCGTCTAAGGAACTGGTTGAGCTTGCGGAAACAATTCCAGCTTTCGTCGTAACAACTCTGATGGGTAAAGGTAGTATAAGCGAGTACCATCCACTCTGTCTTGGCTTCGTTGGAATGCATGGTTCAAAGTATGCAAACTACGCGTTGGCTGAAAGCGATTTAATAATAGCAGTGGGATGCAGATTTAGCGATAGAACAACAGGTAACGTAGCAAAGTTTGCAACCCAAGCTAAGATAATTCACATAGATATAGATCCGGCTGAAATAGGCAAAAATGTTAGAGTAGACGTTCCAATAGTTGGCGATGCCAAAAGAGTGCTTGCAACTTTGAAGAAATATGTAGAATACAAGCAAAGAAAAGAGTGGGAAGATAAGGTTAAGGAGTGGAGAGAAAAATTCCCCCTGCGATATAAGAAGGATGGATTCAAACCCCAGTTTGTAGTTGAGAAAATTCAAGAAGTTTTTCCAGACGCTATCGTGACAACAGAAGTTGGACAAAATCAGATGTGGGCAGCTCAGTACTTTAAAGTCAAGCACCCAAGGCAATTCATAACGAGCGGCGGTCTTGGAACAATGGGATTCGGTTTTCCAGCAGCCATGGGAGCAAAAGTTGCTTGTATGGATAAAGAAGTGATCGACATCGCAGGAGATGGTAGCTTTCTAATGAACATTCAGGAACTTGCGACCTGTGTACATTACAACATTCCAGTAAAAGTCTTTATATTGAATAACGGCTATCTTGGAATGGTTAGACAATGGCAAGAACTCTTTTATCGTGAGAGATACTCAGCCACGTGCATAGGTTGTGAGAAAGTCAGCTTTGAAAAAATTGCAGAAGGTTTTGGGGCTGTAGGGATAACTGTTGAAAAACCAAGTGAGGTCTTAGATGCCCTGAAGCAAGCAAAAGAAATAAACGATGCACCAGTGGTAGTTGATTTTAGAGTGGATTACCAAGCTAAAGTCTTACCCATGGTTCCACCTGGCAAGAGCCTGAAGGAGATAATAGACGAGGAGGATTAATATGAGGTATACCATCGCAGCATTGGTAGAGAACAAACCAGGTGTTCTTGCAAGAGTCGCCTCACTTTTCAGAAGAAGAGGGTTCAACATAGAGAGTTTGACCGTTGGTGTGACTGAAAGAGATGACATATCCAGAATGACCATTGTAGTAAGTGGCGATGAAAAAGTTCTCGAACAGGTCATGAAACAGCTCAACAAGCTAATCGAAGTGATTAAAGTAAGTGACATAAGTTCCGGTTCTGTTGAAAGAGAACTTTGCCTAGTGAAGGTTAACGCACCACCGGAAAAAAGGGGAGAACTCGTGGAACTCACAAACATATTTCGTGGAAGAATAGTAGATGTGGCAAAGGACAGCTTTATAATAGAGATTACAGGCGATGAGGAAAAAATAAACGCCTTTGTAGACTTAATGAGAGGATATGGGATAAAAGAGATTGCGAGAACAGGAAAAGTCGCAATGGTCAGAGGGGCTAAGAAATGAAAAAGAAAGCAATCGCTACAGTATACGCCGTTCCAAGAAGGTCAGCGATTGTCGTGATTAGAGGTATACCCCCATTGTCGGGATCTATCTTCAGGCAGTGAAGCGCAACAGCTAAGTAAAAAGCGACCAAAATTACTAGAGATATAAGGAACACAAATGAGGCAAAAAAAATAGAAATTGCAATCGGTTTAAAGAAAAAATTACCGAGAGTTAAGTACGAAAGATAAACTGGAACCAGAGAGATAAATGGAAAAATTAAGATAGAAGTCGGTAAAATAGCTTTTAGATCATCGATTAAGCCTTTCAAGTCACCTTTTTCAATTTCTCCTAAATTTAATCTTGTTGAAGTTCTTGCAACGATTATACATCCATAATTTCCTAAAGTATCTATTATAGACGGATAAGCAAAGCTTAGAAAAATACTGAGATAAATAATTTCGGAAAATTCATGGAGCAAACTTCCTGTTATGCTTTGTAGAACTGCTAGGGATGTAATGATGGATAGGACTTCCTTTTTTATTCTCTTTAATTCTTTTCCTCGAGAAAAATAGATGGAAATGACAAGAAGAACTATGGAAGCCAAAAAGAATGGATGTATCCAACCTGCCTCAAAAATGATAATAAAGACGATGATGGAAGGTATGGTAACTATATCTGCGATCGAAGTTATTAGCGGTCCAGAAATCGAATCTGGATCAATAGATCTTTTAAAAGACATGACCACTATCAAAATTGATACTAGGGACAATAAAAGCCCAATTAGCGCGCTGGATGCAATGGAAATTTGCAATGAGGATAAAAAACCCTCAAAGTCCCTAATCTTTAAAAGACCAATTAATATTAGCAAAAATATTGGTAGAGTTGAAGCCCAGATTGAAAAGAAAAAGTTCTTGTAAACGTAGTCGTCTCTGAAGCTTGGTAGAGAAGATCCGAGATAAAAGGCTGTGGATAATCTGGAACATAAGGCTCCAAAGACGTTCCCGCGAAGACCCATCAAACCTGGGAGAATTATAAGGATATATGGATAGCTTTCCATGATTTTTTCAAAGTTTGTGCCAAGAAAAAGTCCGGCAAACAAGTCAAAGAATATACATAAGTAAAGGACGGGTAGAATAAGCCTAATTGCGGTCTTTAAGTTCAATTCTCTGCTTGGAATGGTAACTGCCAGAAGTATCCCTCCTCTTCACGACGGTTCTGATATGGTATTAAATTTTATCCTTCCTACACCCATGAGAGAACTTTCCTAAATTTACAACAGAAAGCCTCGCCCTTCAGGGCGGGGAGGAGGTCAGGCATGCTAGTCTTCTCTCAAAGCTGACTTTATCCCATAGCTCTTCGACTTCTTTCTCCGCTCTAAAGAGCGAGACTTTCAGTTGTAAGCTCATGCAATTTGGATGATGAATATTTCCTTGGAAGCGATGCTTTTGTCGTTCCGTTTACATTAAAATCGACAAGAAAGCCTACGGTTTTAACCATAGGATGAATTGTCGATAGCTTTTAAATATTGACAGTTTATGTAGACATGTGAAAGCTTATCAACATTCGAGGAAGGTTAAAGAGGGGCTTGAGCAGATAATTCATCAGATCGCAGATGAGCTGAGGATTAAAGTCCTTGAACCTGAAGCCCAGAAAGGTGTCTGAAGTAAAGAGAACGAACATGTCATAATCGAAGATTGCCCTGCCCTATGGGAACTTGCTGACAGCTGTGAAGCTATACAATGAGCTGAACTTCGAAAGGAGGCAGGCTTATATATGCTACAGGCGTTTCGAGTGTCCAAAGCATCTCTAAAAAAATACGCTCCATTGATAGGCTCTGCAATGCCCAGCAGATAATAAAAAAGAACAAATGCCATGATAAACAACTTCTAGAGCTTCAGCTACATAATCAGAAGGGGTCCTGAACATAGGCTACCTCCATGGAGATAGCGTTAACGAGGGGGAACGCGGCCTTGCTTCTAGGGTGGAATGGGATGAGGTGGGAGCCTAAAAGGGCTGTGAACAGCCTACCGATGAGAGCCTTAGAAGCAAGAATTTCCCGGCTTTAGCCGTGGAAAGTGTCAATCCCCAATACCAAAAATACTGACCTCCTCCCCGCCCTGAAGGGCGAAAGGTTCCCCGCATCTGTTCGGAGTTACATCTGTCATCTGCGGGGCAGTCGAGGCGGTCAGAGATCCCCCAGATATGGGCTCCAACTGCTCAAGAGCCCTCTTCTCAATGTTCAGGACTGCTACCCTGTCCCTATCTTCCTCCAAGCCGCACTTAAGACACTTGAGCCGTCTGTAGCCGTTCTCCCTCAGTCTAGAACTGCAGTTGGGACAAATGGACGACGTATGCTTTGGTTCTACTGGGATTATTGGGACTCCTAGCTTCTCGCACTGCCAGTCGATCCAGAATGAGAGCTTCCTGTAGCTCAGGATGAGAAGGGCGACTTTATGATCCCTCGGCAGTTCTCTAAGCTTCTCTATTAGGCCCGTGAGATCTTCTCTAGCGACCGCGTACTGATGCCGTTTGGCAAGCTCTGCTATCTCGCGCGAGACCTTCTTCGCCCAGTCTTCTATGATGTCGCGGGCTTTTCTGTGGAAATGCCTGACCCTCTTGAGGATGCCCCTCCTCCTCAGCCATGCGTTGTATCTCGCAGAAGAATACTTCTGCTGCAGCTTTTCAGCGAGTTTTTTGTAATGAAGTGCTCTCTCTATGGCAGTCTCCCTCCCTTCCCTCACCACGCTATTGCCGAAAACGATCTCCTTCTCGTTAACGTCGACTGCTAGAACGCCTTTTGGGGCGTGCTTCGAAGTTCTT
>Ga0080004_1138287_pt1 | contig 36080 bp, 32 predicted proteins | sample WasSprMetagenome_FD_69207 | JGI IMG/M metagenome (GOLD analysis project Ga0080004, IMG submission 69207) | Sulfidic aquatic microbial communities from Washburn Spring, Yellowstone National Park, USA - WS (SPADES assembly) (version 2) | ecosystem: Environmental > Aquatic > Thermal springs > Hot...
CACTTTCCACTAAAAATTGAAAAAGAATATCCCTATCTTCAGCTCCGATAGCCTTTCTTATACCTATTTCCTTTTTTCTCTCATTTACAGAAAGAGTCATAATAGCTGTAACTCCAAGTGCACCTACTAAAAGGCATAAAATAGAAATGCTTTTTACCAATGAAGAGAAAAGTTCTGTGGTTTGAGTTTTCACCTCTAATATATCCTCAGCTTTAACTATTTGAAAATCCTTATTTTTTTCACTAACTTTATGTAGTTTTAAGAGGATTTCATCGATTTGTTTTGCAACATTAGATATTTCCTCAGGATTTTCTACATTTAAATAAATACTTCTTATATAATCTACATTATAGAGCGCTGAAATAGCTACAGTCCAGGGAATAAGTATTTGATCATCTTGATCAGCATTGCTGGCATCAATTCCTATAGGAGCAAGAACTCCTATAACTCTAAAGGGAAGCCTATTTATAAGAATAATTTTTCCAACAGGATTTTCATCTCCGAATAATTCATTTTTTACTTTATATCCTAAAATGGCAACTTTTTTATAACCTAAAACCTCATCTTTTAAAAAATTTCTTCCTTCAGACAAAGGGAATTTTCTTAATAACAGATATTCTTCATTTACTCCATTAATTATGGTAGTTAAATTTTTTCCAAGATATCTAACAATTGCATCTCCATTATAGACAGGAGAAAGATATTTTATTCCTTTAATTTTCCTTAAAGCTTCAGCATCAGCAGGTTTAAGTGTAGTTGTAATTTCAGTTTGTATAGCCCTTCCTCCATGCACTCTCACACTCCCTGCAACAACCATCATCACATCTGGACCAAAGGTTTCAATTTCTTTTAAGGTTTTAATTTTTGCTGATTCTCCAAAAGCATTCATAAGAAGGAGGGATGAAACACCAATAATTATTCCAATTATAGAAAGAAGTAGCCTGAGCTTTTTATGAAAAAGTCCTCCCCAAAGTAATTTATATTTTATAAACATAATTAAAGACTCTTTAATAAAATGGCAGGCTCAATTTGAGACGCCTTTATGGCTGGAATTAAAGTAAAGCTAATAGCGGTAAAACCCGCAAAAGAAAAACTAAGTAAAAAGATCCACCAAGAAAAAATAGGCTTTAAAGGGGTAAAAAGAGAAATAATTTCCATTAAAATTAGACTTAATATCCAGCCAGCAAAGCCACTTATAGAAGCAATAAAAAAAGACATTATTAAATAATGCTCTATTATTTTTCTTGGGCTTGCTCCGAGAGCGATTCTTAAAGCTATAATAGGTGCCTTCTCTTCAATATTTGCATACATGAGATTCATAATGATAACACCACTTATGACTAAACTTATTAAAGCTATGACTAAAAGAAAAACATTTATGGTTCTTAAAGTTTTTGTAAATACAGAAATAGCAAGTTCAGGAGTAATAATTCTAAAATCATCTGGTTCTATTCCATAAAGACTGTGTCTTTTTCTCAAAATTTCTCTTATTTTTGCTTCAGCAAGTTTCATATCTGTTCCTTCTCTAAACAGAAGTTTAACTCCATCAATATAGTCTTTATTGAAAACCCTTCTTTGCGCTGTAGTGAAAGGAATAACAATCCTTTCATCCCTTCTAAAATGCCCGAAAGATGGTTTAGGTTCTAATACACCTACTATTTCAAAATACTCTCCTGCAATTTTTATTTTTTCTCCTAAAATATTTTTAATATCTTTTTTATTAAGTTTTTCAGGTATATCAGCTCCCAACACACAAACTTTAGTCATATTTTTAAAATCTCTTTCATCAATAAATCTTCCTATTTTTGGATACCAGTTATTGGCAACGGTATAATTGGGGAAAACTCCCTCAACTCTTATTTTTTCTGCAAAATCTTTGTAAGAAACTTCAAGTGTTCCTCTTACCATGGGAGAAGCTAATTTTACAAAATCAAGTTTTTCTAATTCTTCTACATCTTCTAATTTAAGAGTGTCTGTTCTTGTGGTGGTTAATCCTATTATTCTTCCGCCACCAGCTATAATAAGCATGGCATCTTTTCCAAATTGAACACTTGCTAAAGAATCTAAAACTTGTTTTTTAGCAGAAAGTCCTAAGGAATAAATAGTATTTAAAGCAATAAGACTTATAGTTAAGGCTAAAAACATAAAAAGGGAGTTAACTTTGTTAGAGAAAAGTTCTTTAAGAATATCTTTTAAAAATTGTAAAAATGAGTTTTTCATTTTTCTACAAAAACACCATCTTTTATTATTTTAATTCTTTGAGCAAATTTAGCAATTTCTGGATTATGGGTAACCATAATAATAGTAAGTCCTTCTTCGTTGAGTTCTTTAAAAATTTTCATCACTTCTTGAGAACTCTTACTATCAAGATTTCCTGTAGGCTCATCAGCTAAAAGAAGCTTTGGTTTGGTAATAAGAGCTCTTACAATGGCTACCCTTTGTTGTTCTCCACCTGAAAGTTCGCTTGGTTTTGCATTTATTCCTTTTTCAAGTCCTAAACGAGTTAAAAGTTGTAAAGCTCTTTCTTCATCCTCTTTTTTTAAAATCCCTCTATATAAAAGGGGCATTAAAACATTTTCAAGAGCTGTAGCCCAGGGAACTAAATGGAAAGCTTGAAATACAAAGCCGATTTTTCTATTTCTTATATAAGCAAGTTCCTTTTTATTTAATTTACTTACCTCTTGCCCATCAAGTATATAAGTTCCAGAGTCAGGTTTATCAAGAAGACCTATAATATTTAAAAGAGTGGTTTTTCCACTTCCAGAAGCTCCCATTATAGCCAAAAACTCTTTTTCTTCTACTTCTAAATCAATTCCTTTTAAAACCTGATGAGCTATATTACCGGTTTTGTAAGTTTTGGTAATGTTTTTAAGAATTACAAGTTTATCTACCACAAACCTACTTCCTCACCCTCTTTAAGACCGGAAATAATTTCCATTTTTCCTTCAGATTCCCACCCCACTTTTACTATTCTTTTTTCCCATTTATCTTTCTTTTTAACCATTACATAATAATTGCCTTGGGGATCTATTTTTACAGCTTGAGAAGGCACTATCAAAACATTTTCTTTTTTTCCTGCAATTATAGTAACATGGGCTGTCATTTCAGGACGAAGAATGTTTTCATAGGAATCCAAAATATCTAAAACTACATCATAAAAAACTACATTATTTTTTATAATAGCACCTGGATAAATGGTTCTAACTTTTGCTCTAAAAATTCTGTCAGGATAAGAATCTACTGTAAAAGTAGCTTCTTGACCTTCTTTTATCTTTCCTATATCTGTTTCATCAACATAACATTCTACTTGAAGTTTTGAAAGATCAATAACAGTTATAAAGGTAGGAGCATTAAGACCTGCAACTACTGTTTCTCCTTGTTGAGTTGTTACTTGAGAAACTACTCCAGAAATAGGTGCATAGACAAAGGCATAACTAAGTTTTACTTTTGCTTCTTCCCATGAATTTTTAGTTGCAGAAATTTGTGCTTGAGCTCTTTCAAGCTCTTTTTCATATTCAGAAATTAAAGCAGAAAGGGTTGACTTTTCAGATTCAAGCTCAGCTTTTTTTACCTTATAATCTCTTTCCATTCTTTCTAAATCTGTTAAAGAGATTAACCCATCTTTATATAAAATTTCATACCTTTTTAGTTCTCTTTCTATTTGTTCTAATTGTATTTTAATAGCTTCCACTCTTTTTTTCTGAGCGGAAATCTTATCTGGGTAAACCCTTTTAATTTTTTCCATATTAGCTAAAGCATCTCTATAATTTGCATAGGCTCTATCTACTTCATCTTGTAAGTCCTTATGTTCAATAACAGCAATTAATTGTCCAGCCTTAACCCTATCTCCTTGAGTTACAAAAAGTTTCTCAACCTTACCTGAAATTCTTGCTCCTACTTTAACCTCAGCTCCAACTTGTGGTTTAATTGCACCTGTTGCACTAACCTCTAAATATATGGTCCCACTTTTTACTTTAACAGAATCCTTAGGGAGAGGATTTTTATCCTCTTTTTTCTTACATCCTGTAAAAAGAAAAAGAAGAAAAAGGAAAAGGAAAAGAAATTTTTTCATTTTTCTATTTCAGGAATAAGACCTATAGATTTCTGAAGTTTATAATAATGATATATCCAATCATGTTTAGATACTGCTACTTTAGCTCTTGCTTGAGAAAGTCTTGCAAGGAGAGTGGTTACATCAACTATACTTGCTAAACCCTCTTCATATTTTTTTTGAATAATTCTATAATCTTCTTCTATACTTTTTAACCAAGCAAGTGCAGATTCATAATTTTCTTTTGTGGTTTGCCAATTTTTGTAATTAGCAAAAATTTCCTGTTTTATGTTAAGTTCTGTAGAAATTTTTTCAAAATTTTTCTGTTCCAGAAGGGCTCTTTCTTTCCCCAGTTTAGCAATTCTTGAAAAACCTAAAAAGATAGGAAGGGTTATTCTTACTCCTGCTATAAATTCTTCATCTTGAGAGGGTAAATTTTCATATTCATAATAACTACTAAAGAGATCTATATATGGGTAAAATTCACCTTTTACACTTTTTATTCTTTCTTGTTGAGCAAGCATTTCTTTTTCCTTTGCTTTTAATTCTGGTCTTTTAATAAGCCCAATTTTTATACATTCTGTTAGTTCTTTAACTTCAAAGGCTTTTTCTTCAACTGGTAAAAATTCAAACTCCCCTATCCTTGTAAGATCGTAATTTATTAAAGTGAGAACATTTGCTTTAGCAATCTCAGCAGTATATTTATAATTAGTTACATTAAACTCAGCCTCTTTAACCCTTGCTTGAGCATCAAGAACATCTGCATAAGGAGAAAGTCCCACTTCATATCTTTTTTGAGCAAGTTTAAGTAAGGTTTTTGCATCTTCTAAATCTGCTAAAGCTGACTCATAGAGTGCTCTTTGTTTAAAGTAATCTAAATAGGCTTGTATGATATTAAGAGATATATTTAAAATAGTAGCTTTAATATTCTCATCTTGAGAGGAGATTAACAAAAGTGCCTCTTTATAGCTATGCCAAGTTGAAAATCCTGAAAATATATTCCAGTTTAAGTAAGGTCCCCATCTTTGATAATCTACAGTAGGTTCACCTTTTCCGCGATCCCATCTTTGAAAACTATATTCAAAATATAAATAGGGGAAAAATCCAGCTCTAACTATATTTTTTTGATAATAATATTGTTCCTTTATTTTCCCTGCGATGTTAATTTGAGGATTATTTTTAATCCCTATTAAAATAACATCTTCTAAAGAAAGAGTTTGAATTCCCCAAAGGTTAGAATAAAAACCAAAAAGTAAAAATATAAAAAGACTTATTAAATATTTTTTCATATTAAAATCTCTATGTAAGTACTTACTTAGTTTATTTTCTTTTAAATATTTGTCAAGATAAATTTATTTCAAGGTTCAAATTTAAGTAAACTGTGTTTATATCCATAAAGTAAGTAAATTAAAATTCCTATAACAGTCCATACACCAAATCTAATCCAGGTTTCAACAGGAAGCCCAAGCATTATAAATAAAAGAAAAAATAAATTTATAGGAAGAAAAAGATTAGGAAAAGGAACTTTAAAAGCAGGGTTATACTCTTTATTTTTTCTTAATAATATTACAGCTATTCCTATGATAAAATAAGCAAAAAGAGTTCCAATATTTATCAACTCTGCAAGTATTTTCAAAGGTAAAAATCCTGCAAATAAGGATAAAAATAAACCACCAAAAAGGGAAGCTTTATAAGGAGTAAAGTATTTGTAGTGTACCTCAGAAAAAGTTTTAAAAATTAATCCATCTCTTGCAAGGGCGTATAAAACTCTTGTAAAACCTATAGCCATAACAAGCATAACTGAAGTAATGGTTATTACTGCTCCTAAGGAAATAAAATTTGCTACCCATTTTTCATTAACTTTATACATGGCATAAGCAAGGGCATCAGGTTTTCCTTCATACTCCCAATAAGGAAGCATTCCCACCAAGGTAAAAGAAACTATTATATAAAGAAAGGTTATAATAATTAAAGAAAGAATAAGTCCTTTGGGAAGATTTTTTTTAACCTCTCTTGTTTCCTCAGCAAGGGTAGCAAGGGCATCAAAGCCAAGATAGGCAAAAACTATAAGTGAGGCTCCGCTCCAAATACCTTTCCATCCATAGGGTATAAAATTTTTAAAATTTCCCCAATTTATATATTTGGTTCCCACAATTACAAAAAGTATAAGAACAATAAGTTTTAAAATTACTATAAAATTATTTACCAAAGCACTTCTTCTTATTCCTATAGTTACAAGTAAAAATATTAGGATAACTCCCATAAAAGCAAAAAGATCTATAAAAGTACCCTGTTGAGGATTTATAGGTCCTGAGAGGGCAGTGGGTAAAACAAAATTAAAATTATTTTTTAAAAAAGCCCTTAAATATCCTGACCAACCAGTTGCAACTGCAGCTGTAGCAACTCCGTATTCAAGAAGTATATTCCACCCCACTAACCAAGCAAAAAATTCTCCTAAAACAAAATAAGTATAATTGTATGCACCGCCTGCAAGAGGAAAGGCAGAACAAAGTTCAGCATAAACAAGGGCAGTTATTCCTATTCCAATTCCTGCCAATATAAAAGAAAGCACAATAGCAGGACCAGCATAGGAAGCTGCTGCTTGTCCAGTAATAACAAAAATTCCTGCCCCAACAACTGCTCCAATTCCTATAAACACTACATCCCATAAACGAAGCTCCCTTTTTAATTGAGAAGTTATTTTTTCAGCAAGATTTAAAGGTTTTTTTCTAAAAAGATCCATAATTAAGCCATAATTATACTAAAAAATTTCTTTTAATCCAGTAGTAATATACTCAATAGCTATGCTTGCAAGAATAAGTCCAAGAATTCTAACTATAGCCTTTGTTCCTAATTCTCCCAAGATTTTGGAAATCTTAGAAGAATGGCTAAAAATTAAAAAAGTGATTAATAAAACCAAAAAAATTATTAAAGATAACCCCAATTTAGTATAGGAAGTGGAGATTTCACCTAATATAATAGTAGTAGTTATAGCACCAGGACCAGCTAAATATGGGATACCAAGAGGAACTATAGAAACATCTTCTTTTTCTTTTACTTTTAAGGTCTCTCTTTCAGTTGTTTTTACCTGTGTAGTCTTTCCAAAAAGCATTTCCATAGATATAAGAAAAAGAAGTATACCTCCAGCTATCCTAAAAGAAGAAACAGAAATTTGAAAAAAGAATAATAAATATTTTCCTATCCATAAAAAAAATAATAAAGTTAGACAAGCTGTTAAGGAAGCTTTCAAGGCTATTTTTTTGCGCTCTTCTTCAGAATATCCTGCGGAAATACTTAAAAAGAAAGGGACACCACCTATAGGATCAATAATAGTAAAAAGGGTTAGAAAACTTTTAATTAAGAAGCCTGTTTCCATAAATTTTTTCCTCTTAAGTAAAAATAAAGTCCTGGGAGAGAAGAAATCAGAATAAGGGAATATCCTAAAAGTCCTAAAGAGATTCCATATTCTAAGGAATAATGTAAAAGAGAAAGAAAATAGCTTAAAGTTCCTTCTCTTACTCCTAATCCTGAGATACTTAAAGGTAGAGCTGCAAGAAAGCTTACTACAGGTATAATTACAAAGAGATGAAAAAATTTTAAATTAAGATGCAAAGCTTTACTTAAAAAAACAAATTGCAAGACAAAAAAGATTTGGATAGTAAAACCTAAAAATAAAGGTTTTAGGTTATATGGGAAAAGAACAGGTTTTAAATATTCTGGAGAATAATATTTTTTAACTACTACATTTCCAAAGATTGCTGTTAGTAAGGTTCCATAAACTAAATATATAAGAAAAAAATAAAATTTATAAGGTAAAAAATTTCCAAAAAGAGGTAAAGACCAAAAAAGAATTAAGAAAATACCTGATAGACCAAATATTCTGTCAAAAAAAACACTCAAACTTGCCTTTTTCCAGTTTAAACCTTCTTTAGTAAGAAAAAGGGCTCTTAAAATGTCACTCCCTATAATTCCAGGAAAGATAGTATTTAGAGAAAAGCCCATTAGGTAAGTTTTTAAATAAAAGAAATATTTAGTTTTAAAACCCCAGCTTTCACATATAATTTTCCATCTGAGAGCTACTAATGCTTGAAAAGTATTAAAGCTTAGTAAAGCTAAAAGATAATAAGGGAAAGCAATTTCTTTAAAAATGTTTTTTAACTTCTCAAAATCGCTCTTTTTGAAAAGGATATAAAGTATAGAAACTGTAATAAAAATTCTAAGAAAAAGAAAAAGATAGGATTTAAGTTTTTTCATCTTAGTTCTTAAATACTCGAAAGTATTTAATGTAAGTAGCTGAGGGATTAAGGAGTGGATTCTCTATAATAGCTACCAATTTTCCTCTTGTAGTAACAATTCTTATCCATTTTTCTGTAGGAGAAATAACAAGTTTTTGAAATTTTATAAAGGAAAGAAAAGAGGAAGTATAAATCTGTCGACCATCTTTTATCCTTTGTGAAAGATCTTCACTCACAATAATCTTGGGTAAAAATTCAAGAGCGGATTCTAAAGGAATAATGAAAGGTGTAATCTTATCCAATCCTTGAGAACAAAGTTCTTTTAGCTTTTCTAAAGTTATAGCTTTATCTAAGGTAAAGACACTTTTTTGTAACCTTCTTAAATTTACAAGAACAGCTCCACAATTTAGCTTTTTTCCAAGATCATGAACTAAAGATCTTACATAGGTTCCTTTAGAGCAATGAAGATAGAAACGAACTTTAGAATTATCTTTCCCAAGAATTTTAAATTCGCTAATTTTAATTTTTTTTGGTTTCTTAGGAATAAATATTCCATCTCTGGCATACTTATAAAGTGGTCTACCTTTATATTTAGTAGCAGAAAAAGGCGGTGGGATTTGCTCAATCTCTCCTAAAAAGGAATTAACTATTTTCTGAAGTTCTTCTATACTTATATCCGGAACCCCTTCTTTAGTTAATATTTCTCCTGTAATATCATAAGTATCAGTAGTTATACCCAGTTGAAATTCACCTTCATATACTTTATCTCCCTCTAAAAAAATCTCTGCAAGTTTAGTGGTATTGTTTATAAAGATAGGTAAAACTCCTGTCGCAATAGGATCAAGTGTTCCTCCATGTCCAGCTTTTTTAACCTTCAAAATTTTTCTAACCTTTTCTAAGGTTTCAGTAGAAGTTAATCCCTGAGGTTTATCTATTACTAAAATTCCGTTTAATGAAGAAGATTTATCTTCCATAGTAATTTTTTAGAATTTCCTTAAATTTTTTTAAAAACTCATAGAAATTTTCAATTTTTATTTTAAAACCACAGGCATATTTATGTCCTCCACCACCAAAGGTTTTAGCTAAATCCAGTACCTCAACAGGGGCTCTGCTTCTAAGGCTTATACTAACTATGTTTTTTTCAATCTCTTTTATAAGAACAGAAATTTTAACTCCTTTTATGCTTCTCAAAAAATTAGAAAAGTCGCTTAAATTTTTAATACCTAAATTTTGAATATCCTCGTAAGTTAAATAAGAAATGGCTATAATTCCATTTTCAAGAAATTCAAGTCTATTTAAAATTACCTTGAAAGTTTCTATTTCTTTAAGAGATATATTTTCAAAAAGATGAGAAGCTATCAAATGAGGTTTTGCTCCTAATTTACAAAGTTCACCTGCTATTAAAAAAGTTTTTTCCTCTACATTTTCATATTTAAAACAACCGGTATCAAAATAAAGACCAGCTAATAAATTTTGTGCCATCTCAGGAGTAATAATAAAATCTTTATTTTTAAGAATTTTATATATTAAAAAAGTAGTAGAAGGGGCTGAAGGATCAATTATTGTAATTTCATTTTCAGAAAAGGGTTTCTTATTTTTTTCAATCTGGTGATGATCTATTATAATAAAAACTTTAGAATTTAAAATCTTTTCGTAAATCTTTTTAAATATTCTTTCTGGACTGTGGGCATCTAAAATAATGGTAGCAAAATTTTCAAGGGACTTATTAAAATTATCTACTAAAATAAGATCTTCTGAATAAGGTAAAAATTCTATATTTTCTGGAATATTTTCTAAAAGGGGAAAGGAGTTTTTATTAAGTAATTTTAAGAGATTGTGTAAGGTAAGCATAGAGGATATTCCATCTATGTCTGGATTTAAATGGGTAATTAATACAAAATTTTCAAAAGATTCAAAGATATAAAAAAATTTTTCTAAATTTTGATCCATTTTTAAGATTCCTTTGAAATTTTAGCAAATAGTTCATCAAGTCTTTTTTCTTTTTCTATTTTATCATCTTGGCGAAATTCAATATCTGGTAAATATTTAAGGGTTATTTTTTCTCCTAAAAGTTTTTTAATATAACCTTTTGCTCTATTTAAAGCCTTTTCTACCTCTTTTGTATCTCCCTCATAAACTGTAAAGTAAATGATTGCTTTTTTTAAATCCTCTCCAATTTTTACTTCAGTAATGGTAATAAATTGTTTTAATGCAGGATCATTTAATTCATGCATAATTATTTCTGAGATAACTTCTTGTAAAAGACTGGCTACTTTTTTAGATCTATAGGACATTGAAGTTTTTAATAAGAGATAAAATCTATTTCAGCTTTAATAATCTCGATCCTTCCATCATTTTGTATAAAATTTAAAATGGAAGTAAGTTTGCTGTCCACAAATTTTTGATCTTTCCCAACTACGCTTATACCAAGAATTGTTTTTTGCCAAAGATCATGTCCATCAACTTCAGCTAAGGATATTTTTTTAAATTGAGATTCTAATTTATGAATAAGAGCTTTTAATATTCTTCTTTTTGACTTTAAAGAATTTGTTTCAGGAAAAAATATTTCTATTTTTGCTATGCCTACTACCATTTTAAAGCTCTGGAGAAACTTCTTTTATTTCAAAAGTTTCAATTATATCTCCTTCTTTTATATCTTGAAAGTTTTCTATTCTCAATCCGCACTCATATCCTGCTGAAACATCTTTTACATCTTCTTTAAAGCGCTTTAAAGAAGCAATATTTCCTGTAAAAATTACTACTCCATCTCTAATGACTCTTACTTTATTATTTCTATTAATTGTTCCTTCCTTAACATAACAACCAGCAACAATACCGATTTTAGGGATTCTAAAAGTAGCCCTTACTTCAGCAATACCTGTAATGTGTTCTTCAAGTTTAGGTTCAAGAAGACCTGTCATAGCTTTTTTAATGTCATCAATAAGTTGATAAATTACTTCATAAAATTTTATTTCAACCCTTTCCTCCTTAGCCACATTTTTGGCATTGGGAGTGGGCTTCACATTAAAACCAACTACTATAGCATTAGAAGCTGAAGCAAGCATTACATCACTTTCTGAAATTGCTCCAATTCCAGCACGTATAATATTAATTTTTACTTTATCGGTAGAAAGTTTTGATAAAGAGCTTTTCAGTGCTTCTAAAGTTCCCTGAGTATCTGCTTTTAATACAATGTTTAATTCTTTTATCTCTCCTTCTTTAAGTTTTTCAAAAAGTTTTTCTAAAGAGATTTTAACTTCTTTAGCAGCTTCAGCTTCACGAGCTTTTCTTTGACGATATTCTGCAATTTTTCTTGCCTTTTCTTCTTCATCAACTACTATAAAGTCATCTCCAGCTTGAGGAACATCTTCAAACCCAAGTATTTCAACAGGAATAGAAGGAGTAGCAACTTTAATTCTATTTCCATAACTATCAAACATAGCTCTTACTCTTCCATATGTAAGCCCAGCTACAAAAATATCTCCGTCTTTTAAAGTTCCTTCTTGAATAATAACTGTGGCTATAGGTCCTCTACCTTTATCCAGTCTACTTTCAATAATTCTTCCTCTTGCAGGTCTATTATAGGAAGCTCTTAATTCAAGCATTTCCGCTTGTAAAAGAACAAGCTCTAAAAGCGTCTCTATTCCTATTCTTTTTTTAGCAGAAATATTAGCTACTAAAGTATCTCCTCCCCACTCTTCAGGAACAAGTCCTAATTCTGCTAATTGGGATTTAACTCTTTCGGGATTAGCATCAGGTTTATCAATTTTATTTATAGCAATTACAATCGGAACTTTGGCAGCTCTTGCATGTTCTATAGCCTCTTTAGTTTGTTCCATAACTCCATCATCAGCGGCTACTACAAGAATTACTATATCAGTCACTTGAGCTCCTCTTGCTCTCATAGAAGTAAAGGCTTCATGTCCAGGGGTATCAATAAAGGTTATAATTCTTCCATCTTCTAATTTTACTGTATAAGCACCTATATGCTGAGTAATTCCTCCTGCTTCTTTACTTGCTACATCAGTTTTTCTTATAGCATCAAGAAGTGTGGTTTTCCCATGATCAACATGCCCCATAACTGTGACCACAGGTGGTCTTGGTTTTAGCTCTTCCGGAGAAGGTGGGGTATACTGTAAAAGGATTTCTTCTTCAATAGGAGCTTTTTCTACTTGATAGCTAAATTCGTCAGCTAAAATTGCTGCAGTATCAGCATCTATGGATTGATTAGCAGTTATAGGCATACCCATTTGTAAAGATTTTTTAATAAGTTCACCTATCTTTACCCCCATTAATTTAGCAAGTTCACTAACTTGAATAGTTTCATAAACTTTAATTTTCCTTTCTTTTGGAGGAAGGGTGGGAGGTCTTTCTGGAATTCTTTCTACTTTTCCTTTTATTTTTTTAGGTTTTTCCTCTACAAGTTCTTCTTTTTCTTCAAAAAGAACTTCTGGTTCTTCTAAAAAGATTTCTTCAAAAGCTTCTAACTCTCTCCTTTCCTTTTTAAATATTCCAGGTTTTTTCTTACCCTTTTTCTTTTCTTTTAATTCAAGTTCTTTTTCTTTTTTCTTTCTTTTTATTTCTTCTCTTTCTAGTTTTGGTACCGCTTCAGGCTCTCCCTTAGGGATAGGTACTGAAGGAGCTTCTCTTGGTTTGAAAGGTCTTTCTTTTCTTGGCCTAAAATCAGTAACTACCCTTTTTTCAGGTAAGACCTTTATTTCTTTTTCTGGTTCCTCTAAAGGCTTTTCTTCTTCAATTACTTCTTCAAGTTTGATACTTTCTTTCTCTAAAACTTCTTTTTCTGGGGTAACTATAGTTTCAGGTTTTTCAACTTCAGGTTCTTCTTTTTTTACCCTTTTTATAATTAATTTTTTCTTCTTTGGTGTTTCAAAGACCTCAGGACCTAAAATTTCTGCGAAAGCACTTTCTGAAAGGTCAGCCTGATGTGTTTCCAGTTCTTCTTTTTTTATAACGATAAAATTAGACTTTGCATTATAAAGTTCTCTTATTTTTTGAGCTTCTTCTTCATTTACAGAGGAGGCTATTGTTTTTACAGTGTATCCCCTTTCTTGAAGTTCCTTAAGAAGTTCCTTTGGATCTAAATTTAATTCTTTAGCTAATTCTACAACCTTTATTTTTGCCATTAAACACCTGATTTTAAATTTTTTAATTCTTTAAAAATTTTTAAAATTAAGTTTAAATAAGTTTAATCTTAAAGCAAGAAAATTCAAGAGCTTCTTTTATTTTGAAAAATTTAGATTAAATTAAAATATAATGAGGAAAGTAATTATCATTCCTGCAAGATATGGATCTACAAGGTTTCCTGGAAAACCTTTAGCCTTACTCTGGGGCAAAACCATAATTCGTCATGTCTATGAAAAAGCCTTAGCTTCAGAAATTGAAGAAATATATGTTGCAACTGATGATGAAAGAATCTTTAATGAGGTAATAAGTTTTGGGGGGAAAGCAATTTTTACAAGTAAAGAACATACCTGTGGTACTGAAAGGGTTGCTGAAGCAGTTAATATTTTAGGACTTGACAGAGAAGACCTAATAATAAATTTACAAGGTGATCAGCCACTTTTTCCTTCTGAATATTTTTCCTTATTAATAAAACCTTTATTATTTTCTTCTGATATTCATATGAGTACTCTTGCAACACCTATAAAAAATTTAAAAGACCTTGAAAACCCTAATAAAGTAAAGGTAGTTCTAAATAAAGAAGGTAGAGCACTTTATTTTTCGAGATCTCCCATTCCTTATTTTGTTCCCCCAGGTAAAGAACCTCTTTATTTAAAACATATAGGAGTTTATGCATATACAAAAGGTTTTTTAGATAAATTTATAAGTCTTCCTCCTGGAGATTTAGAAATCTCTGAAAAACTTGAGCAATTAAGGGCTTTAGAGTACGGCTATAAAATAGCTGTAACAGTAGTTCCTAAGGAAGTTCCAGAAGTTGATACTCCAGAAGATTTGGAAGATATAAAAACTTTAAAAGAGGGAGAACTATGAAAAGAGAACCAGCAGTTGCAGGATATTTTTATAGTGATAATCCCCGAGAACTTAAGTTTCATCTATCTACCTTTATTAAATTTAAAGAAGACAAGCTTAAAGCTAAAGGAGTAATTGTTCCTCATGCAGGATATATGTATTCTGGATGGGTAGCAGGCAAAGTTTATGGAAGCATAATACCTCCTGATACCGCTATAATAATAGGAACAAATCATACAGGATTAGGAGAAAGAATATCTTTATTTCCCGGGGAAGCATTTATAACACCCTTAGGTGAAACCTTAGTTGATAAAGAGCTTGCAGAAGATCTAATAAAATCAGTTCCTCTTTTATCAAAAGATGTTATGGCACATTTACATGAACATTCCATAGAAGTTCAGGTTCCCTTTTTACAATATGTAAATCCTAAGGTAAAGATAGTTCCTTTATGTTTAGGCAAGCTTAGTTTAGAAGAAGTTATAGAATTAGGGAAAGGTATGGCTGAGGTTATAAAAAGGCATTCTGATAAATATATTTTAATAGTGGGGAGTAGTGATTTTAGTCATTATGTACCCCATGAAGTTGCAAAGAAAAAGGATCTAATGGCTATAAAAGAAATATTAAAGCTTTCGGAAGAAGATTTTCTTAAAATTATTTATGAAGAAAGAATAAGTGCCTGTGGGTATATTCCTATAGCTGTTACTATTAATGCTTGTAAAAACCTCGGAGCAAGAAAAGCTGAACTTATAGAATATCAAACTTCAGGAGATATAATAAAAGATTATTCCTCTGTAGTTGGATATGGAGGAATAGTGATTTATTAAAAAGTAGGGAGTTTAAAATGATTGTTACCAGGTTTCCTCCAAGTCCAACAGGGTATTTACATCTTGGAGGAGCAAGAACCGCACTTTTTAATTGGCTTTTTGCAAGACACAATAAGGGAAAATTTATTCTTCGTTTTGAAGATACAGACAAGGAAAGATCAAAACCTGAATATGTGGATTCCATAATATCTGCTTTAAAATGGCTTGGGCTTGAATGGGACGAAGGTCCATATTTTCAAAGTGAAAGAATAGAAATATACCAAAGCTATGCAAAAAAACTTTTTGAAGAAGGAAAAGCCTATTATTGCGAATGTTCTAAAGAAGTTTTAGAAAAAAAGAAAGAAGAAATGTTAGAGAGGGGGCTTAAACCAAGATATGATGGAACTTGTAGAAATAAGAATTTAGGTCCAGGTGAGGGTAGGGCATTAAGAATTAAGGTGCCAGAAATTAAAGAAATTATTTTTGAAGACCTTTTAAGAGGAAAGGTTGTTTTTCCCGCAGAAGAAATAGATGATTTTATAATAATGCGCTCAGATGGAACACCTACATATCATTTTGCAGTAGTAATAGATGATATTACTATGGGAATAACCCATATAATAAGAGGAGATGATCACATTTCTAATACCCCTAAACAAATCATTATTTATAATGCCCTCGGAGCTAATCCTCCAGAATTTGCACATATCCCTATGGTTCTTGGGTCTGATGGAGCAAGATTATCTAAAAGACACGGAGCAAAATCTATTCTTGAATATAGAGAAGCTGGCTTTTTACCTAAGGCACTTATTAATTACTTGGCTCGTCTTGGCTGGGGATATGGAGATCAAGAATATTTTACAGTAGAAGAACTAATTGAAAAATTTGATCTTAAAAGTGTAAATCTCTCTCCTGCAAGATTTGATCAGGATAAACTTTTAGCTATAAATGCTTATTGGATAAAGAATAGCGATAATAAATATCTTTTAGAGCATCTTAAATATTTTCTCAAGTCTTATGATTTAGATAAATTTTCTGAGGAATATCTTCTTTCTGCTATAGAAACGGTAAAAACAAGAAGTAAAACCTTGGTTGAGATGGCTGAAATGATAGAATTTTACTTAGTGGAAGAAGTAAGTTATGATTTAAATGGAGCTAAAAAATTTTTAGTTTCAGAAATTAAACCTTTACTTCAAAAAATAGTTGAGGATCTAAAGGAATTTCCCTTAGAAGAGGAAAAGAAACTTGAAGAGTATTTTAGAGAACTTTCTGAAAAATCAGGTATTAAGTTAAAAAATATTGCTCAAGCTGTAAGAATTGCTTTAACAGGAAAAACAGTTAGTCCCTCTCTTTTTGAAATAATGAAAGTTTTGGGAAAGGAAAGGATTGAAAAGAGATTAAAAAGGGCATTAAAGTTTATATAAAGTCAAGACCTGTTGCCTCATTTAAAATTCTAAACCAAATTTTCTTTTTCCCCAATTTTTTTACCCCCTCCTTTCTTTCCTGCACTCTCAAATAATTTATCTCTATACATTTGACCTGTGGTTAAAAATAATTTGTCTCATATCTTAGGTATCCAACAGTCCTCCTTATAACTGACCAGTTTTTTGCTCAACATAACAACTATCATTCTTTTTATATAGTCTTGATTTTGTAAAGGTTATTTTTCGCTTTTCACAAAATTTAACAAGATGATGATTTATAAACTCACTCCCATTATCTGAATCTATACCAAGTATTGGGAATGGAAGTAAATATATCTGTAGCATTAAGTGTCTGAACAAATATACCTCTACTACCTTTTCTCTAATGCTTTAATGGCTTCATCCATAAAAGGTGCTAATCTCTTGCCACAGGGAAAATCTAATATTTATTATCTTTCTCACTTTTATGTTTAACTCCTTTTTCATTTTCTCACCCTTTTTATTTTTTAATTTTAAGAAGTTGAGAAAAATTTCATTTAGATTTTTATGTGAGGCAACGATATATTTTCATTTAGATTTTTAATGAGGCAATTCGTATAGTTGTAAAAATTAGAAATTTAGGTAAAATTTTAAAATCAGCCCCTGTAGCTCAGCAGGATAGAGCACGAGATTCCTAATCTCGAGGTCGTGGGTTCGAATCCCACCGGGGGCGGTTTTTTTTATCAATAATTTAATCTCAATCCTTTAAAAGTTCTCATAAAAATAAAAAATCGTCTTGACAAATTTAAAATTTTATAGAAGAATTTTTAAAAATAAACAAAATAAAAATTTTAAAAAAGGAGGATCATTATGAGGAAATTATTAAAAAGTATTATTTTAATTCATTTAGTATTATTAAGCTTTACTTCTTTAGCTAAAGCTCATTTCTTAGTTCTTTTGCCTGATACAGATAATATAGAGGGAAGTAAAAGGGAAATAAAATTAGAGGCAAAGTTTACTCATCCTATGGAGGGTGGACCAAATATGGAGTTTAAGATTTTAGATAGTGGAGTTTTTGTGAGAGGAGAAAAAATGAATCTCAATTGGGAAAGGTTATTAATTCTTTCTATGAAGGGAAGTTCCAATAAGGTGTCTATGTATAAAACTACTTTAAAAATTACTAAGCCAGGAGTTTATCAGGTATATGTAGATCCTGAACCTTATTTTGAGCCTTCAGAAGAAAAATATATTAAACAAATTACTAAGGTTATGATACAGGCTTTAGGAATGGAAGAGGGGTGGGATGAACCAATGGGTCTTAAAGCTGAAATTATTCCTTTGGTTAAACCTTTTGCCCTTTGGGAAGGTAATACCTTTAAAGGAAAAGTTTTAATTAATGGGGAGCCTGCAAGTAATATAGAAGTAGAAGTGGAATATTTAAATACAAAAAATTTGAAAGCTCCTTATGAATCTTTTATTACTCAAGTTGTTAAAACTGATGAAAATGGATATTTTGAATATACCATTCCTTGGGCTGGATGGTGGGGATTTTCTGCTATTGGTGATGGAGGGAAAATTAAAGGTGCTGATGGAAAAGAATATCCCCTTGAGCTTGATGCAGTTATTTGGGTAAAAGCTTATCCTAAACCAAAGGAGGGTAAATAAACTATGCATATTTCTGAAGGGGTTCTTTCTCCTCCTGTTCTTTTAGCAGGAAGCCTTCTTTCATTTTCTGGTCTGATTTTAGGATTAAAAAATTTAAAAACCGAAAAAATTCCTGAAATTGCAGTTCTTTCAAGTGCTTTTTTTGTAGCCTCTTTAATTCATATTCCTATAGGTCCTACCTCTGCTCATCTCGTTCTTAATGGTATAATAGGGCTACTTCTTGGATGGGCAACTTTTCCTGCTATATTTTTAGGACTTTTGCTTCAGGCATTACTTTTTCAATTTGGAGGAATTACTACCTTAGGAGTAAATACCTTTACTATGGCTTTCCCTCCTGTAGTACTTGGATATATATTTAGAAAGTTCCTTCAGAAAGATAAAATTTCTTTAACTTTTGTAGCAAGTTTTCTTGTAGGGTCTTTATCTATTATTCTTTCAGCAATTTTAATTGGTTTGGCACTTTATTTTACTGAAAAAAGTTTTATTCCTGTTATCATTACTTTATTAGGAGCTCATTTTCCCATTGCTATTATAGAAGGATTTATTACAAGTTTTATTGTAGTTTATCTATTAAAAGTTAAACCGGAGGTAGTTCTATGAGAACCTTTATTTTATTAATACTCTTTTTGTTTCTTTTTACTAAAATGGGATTGACGCACAAAATAAATGCTTTTGCTTATAGAGAGGGAGATCAAATAATAGGTGAAGCATATTTTGCAGATGGTTCTCCCTGTATAAAATGTAAAGTAGAAGTTTATAGTGATAAAGGTGTAAAAATTTTAGATATGGCAACTGATGAAAAGGGAAAGTTTAGTTTTACTACAAAAGAAAAAGGTTCTATTAAAATTAAAGTAATTGCTGGAGAAGGACATCTTGCTGAATGTAAAGTAGAGGGATTAAAAAGTTCTCAAGCATCTAAACCTGAAGAATATAAAATTGGAGGATCTAAAACTGAAGAGAAGACTACCCATCTAAAATTGACTAATGAAGAAATGAAAGTAGCTATAAAAGAAGCTGTAGGTGAGGCTCTAAAAGAAACCATAAAGCCTGAAACTGAAGGGATAAAAAATTTACTGATGGAAGTTAAAAAAGATATGGATAGAGCAAAACTTCATGATATTATTGGTGGAATAGGTTATATTTTTGGTATATGGGGTATGGTTACAATTTTAAAATTTAGAAAAAAATAGAGGTTTTTAAATATAAATGCATCTTGAAATATTTGCAGAGGGAGATTCTTTTTTACATAAACTTGATCCCAGAATAAAAATATCAGTCTTTTTAACTTTTGCTATATTATGTGCTATCTCAAAAGGAATCTTAATTCCTTTTCTTTATCTTACACTTTCTCTTTTGTTTATTCTTATAGCTAAGCTTAATTTTCAAAATCTTTTAAATCGTTTAGTAGGAGCAAATTTTTTTATACTCCTTATATGGATATTTATTCCTTTGAGCTACAAAAGTAATCCTTATATTGAGTTTGGTTCTTTAAAAATAAGTTATGAAGGAATAAAATATGCCCTTTCTATTACTATAAAATGTAATGCAATTATTTTGGCAACCATTGCACTTTTATCTACTTCAACTATTTTCTCTATTGCTCATGCAATGTTACATTTAAGATTGCCTTCTAAATTGGTCACTATATTTTTTCTCTTTTATAGGTATATTAGTGTAATACATGAAGAATATACAAAAATAAGAAGAGCAGTTTTAGCTCGTGGATTTAAGCCTAAAACAGATTTACATACTTATAAAACCTATGCTTATATAGTTTCTGCCTTATTAATAAAAAGTTTTGAAAGGTCTGAAGAAATTTATAAAGCTATGCTTGCAAGGGGCTTTAAAGGCTTTTTTCCTTTATTTGAGCATTTTAAACTTAGAAAAGTAGATTTAGCTTTTGGTATAAGTGTAAGTTTGGTTATAATTTTTATTTATATATGGGGTTTATATAGATAAATTATGAAAAATCCTGTCATCACACTTGAAAATATTAGTTTTAGCTATGATTCTTATTCAGTTTTAACTAATATAAATTTTGAATTAAAGTTAGGAGAAAAGGTGGGGCTTATAGGTCCTAATGGAGCTGGGAAAACAACACTTCTTTATATTATAATGGGTTTTTTGAAACCCAATTCAGGAAAAGTTTTTATTTTTGGGAAAGAAAGAAAAAAGGAAAAAGATTTTTTAGAAGTTAGGCAAAAGTTGGGGTTACTATTTCAGGATTCTGATTCTCAACTTTTTTGTCCTACTGTTAAGGAAGATATAGCTTTTGGTCCTTTAAATTTGGGCAAAGATAGAAAAGAGGTTAAAGAAATTGTTAAAAGCATAGCCAAATTATTTAATATTGAACATTTACTTGAACGTCCTGTATATAAACTTTCAACTGGAGAAAAGAAAATTGTTGCTTTAACAACAGTATTTGCTATGAATCCAATTTGTTATCTTCTTGATGAACCTTCTTCTGGGCTTGATGAGGAAACTAAAGAAAAATTAATCCATTTTCTTAAGACCCAGGTTAAAACCTGTTTAATTGTTTCTCATGATCAAGCATTTTTGAAAGAAACAGTGGATAAAATTTATCTTTTAAAAAGGGGACAAATTTCTTCTTACCAAGATTTTTAAGCTTTATACCTGTCTCTATAGTCGTTTCATCATTCAGCCCAGATTTTCTAAGTTTCTAAATGTAAAGAGTAAAAAAATTTTGAGCTTATCTTTCATGACCCCTCTTCTTTAATTAGGTCCCTTTTTGGTCTTTTAAATTATCGCTTATATAAAAAATTAAAAAATCAAGAGCTATTTTTCCTTCTTTTTGTAATCTTTTACTAAGGCAAACACTTTTATTTAAATAATTGATAGTTAATTAATTTGAAATTAAGCAATAGTCGCGCCTTTAAAATTTTCTTTGAATGGAAGTTCTTTTTTAATTTTCGTATTAAATATTGTTTCCAGCAAAAATAAAGCTTTTTGACGTGATAAGATCTGGTTATAATTTCCACAAAAAACTGAAAAAATACATGAAGGACATCCGTCTTCGCAGTCACATTTTCGTAGAATTTCATAAGCAATTTCTTCAGCTTGTTCAAATTTTTCAAACAAAATTTTTGAAAGTCCTGAACCTCCTATAACTGCATCATAAATAATTATTTCACCACTTGGATAACTGAATCCTCCCATAGATCCTGTGCCAGCTCCCACTACTGGTTCTGCAGCTGTAATGAGAACATGTTCTAAAGCATGAAAAGCTTCAGCACAAGAGAAATCATCCCATCCTTTTATTACAGGATACTTAAGAATTACAGCTTTTGTATCATAGCAATAAGATACAGGTGTTATAAAGCGCTTTTCTCCCTTTCCTTCTTTGCCTTTAATGTTTAATAAAATATAACCCCCAACAATTATTTCTAATCTAACATGAGCATAAGCAAGAGGGAGATTATGTATTTTTCTTGAAGCTATAATTGAATATTCTTTAAGAATTGTGTTGTACAAAGGACGGGTATAAAAGGGGGTATTGTCAGGTAATCTTTTTATTTGTGCTATTTTATTTTTAAGGTCTAATTTTTCAACACGGTAAGTTCTTCCAGAAACTAAATAAATGGCTTCAGGATGAAGATCAGTAATTACAATAGGTAAATCTCTTGAGCCTATTTGTTTTTTTGAATCTATTTCGTAAATCAAAATCATTTCAGGCGATGATCTTAAACCACTCTGTCTAACATAAACATAGGTATTTGCTGTTCGCTTTATTATTTTTCCATATCGATTTATTATATTCTCAAGTTCAAGCTCTGTTAAAATTTTTTCATAAGTTTTTTCAGAAATATCAAAAGGTTTTTCTCTTAAGTTAGTTTGTAAAGTGAGAGCTGAAAGATGAACTTTTATCACCTCTTCGTTAAGTGGTTCAATAGCAATTGGGTGAGGTTGTTGAGCGAAATATTTCTTGGGGTTCTCTATATAATAACAAGATATTGGATCATCTGAAAGAATTAAAAATACATATCCTGGCTTATCTGCTCTTCCTGAACGACCAGCACGTTGAAGATATCGACTAAAGTTTGCTGGAATAGTAGGCATTATTATAGCATCAACATTAGGTATGTTAATACCTACTTCAAGAGTAGGTGTAGCTACTATTCCGTCTAATTTACCTTTTTTAAATGCATCCTCAATTGTTCTTCTCTCTTCAGCTAACAATCCAGCTCTATGAGTGCTCACTTTAACCCCAAAGTTATATCTAGCTATTTTTGTAACAATTTCAGCCATTTGTTGACTATCTATAAAAGCAATAAACTTTAGACCTAATTTACTTAAAAAAGAACAAAAAGAAGCTGTAAAAGACCAACGACTTAAGTTTCCACAAGAAATCATTACGTGAATTATTTGGCTTTTTCTACTATCATCTTGAATTATTTCTATTTCGGTCCCGAATACCAAAGATGCAAATTCTTCCGGATTCCCTACTGTCGCTGAAGAACCTATAAAAACAATAGGCTTGTTTTTAAAAAGTTTTATCCTTTCTATAAGATACTTAAGATGACATCCTAAGACCCCTTCATAAACATGTAATTCATCAAAAACAAAATACTTAGCATTTTTTATAAACATCTGTATTGCAGGACTTAACGGGAAAAAATGGAGCATATCCGGAGTTGTAATTAATATTTGTGGTGGGTTTCTGGTTATTTTAGTTCTTTCGTTTTTAGGGGTGTCTCCATCATAAACTGCAACCAATATGTTGAAATTTTTAATACGATTTAATTGATCCCGTGCCAGTGCTTTTGTAGGATACACCAATATTGCCAAAGGTCTTTGGGAAGGATTTTCATGTATCTTTTGCACAATAGGTACTAAAAAAGCCTCAGTTTTTCCAGTAGCTGTTCCAGCTACAATCATTACCGATTTGTCAGCTAATATTGTTTTATAAGCTTTTTCTTGAAATTTATACAAACTTTTTATTCCCAATTTTTGCAAAATTGAAGCTATATCTGAAGGGAGAGCATTAACAGAGATACCAAGCTTAGGTTCTGTCTTCTCTTGTATATAGGAGTAGACTATCCCTATCTCTCTTGAAAATTCAGAAGAAACTTCATCAAGATACTTACGCTTTAACCAATTTTCTACTTCAGCTAAAATAACATCATACCTCTGCACATCTTACCTTCTTATTTTCTTAAGCTGAAAGCTAAAAATTATTTATAATAAAAGATATAATAGTTTTCCTTTCTTTTCAATTTATGTAAATCTCCTTAAAATCTTTAAGCTTCAAATCCTTATTAAATTTTAACAAAACAACTTTCTAAATTTCTTCTATAATCAAATGAAGTCTTTAAACCTATTTAATCCTTGTCTTTTCCTGATACATTTAAAAGCATAATATCTTAAAGTTCTTAATTTTTAAAATTTCTAAGTTGATCTTAAGACATTAATCAAGAGGTCAATTTTCTTTTTTAATTTTTTTCGTTTTATTCTCTTTTAATTTTAGTATATAAGCTGGTTTTGCCCAAGCTCTTATAAGATTTTCAAGAGCCTTAGTTAGATCCTTTTTGTGTTATCATCGTTTCTTGAAATAATAAGATCAAAAATTTGGGATATTTCGTTTTGATTAAAGATTTATTAAACTGTATTTTTAAGGTCCGATGTGTCCAAATTGAGTTTGGCAAATAACTGTCTTTAGACCCACGTCTTTTAAGATTTTATAGACTTTTTCCATCTCTGTAAAAGTTGGTCTTTTAATATCTCTCCTTCTGAATTCTGGGCGATAATCTAAAACGCAAACTTGGACTTCGGGATCAATTTTAAAAATTTCTTTTCCCATCGCTTCAATTTCTTCAAGAGAAATTAATTTTTTATTATAAGGAATGCCAATTCCTAAAAAAACCTTACCTTTGTAATTTTCAATCAAATATTTTACTGCTTGCCAAGCTGTATCTTTATATTTTTGAGCCAATTTCTCATCTTTTAATCCGGTAATTCTCATAAAGCTCTCAATATTTAATGCTTTTAAATCAATTCCAATATCAGTCATTCCAGCCTCAATCAATTCATCAAGATAATCTGGAGTAAGTAAAGAACCGTTTGTATCCACATGAAGTCTTGCTTTTTCATCAGGATTCAATTTTTTAAGCTCTCTTAAGTATTCAACTAACCATTTTCTGTTTAAAGTGCATTCCCCACCAGATATTGCAATTCGATCAACTCTAAATTTCCTCCTTACTCTGGTCATTATTTGAGCTGTTTCTTGAGGAGTTAAAGCAAAATAATTTTGAGTTTCTTTTCCACTAAAAGTAATGGTCCAATTTTGACATTGGAGACATCTAAAATTGCAACCTGAAACAAACACAACTGCCTCAATGTAGCCCTGATTTTTTAAATACCATGGAGTTCCTACTCCGCCGACAGTGTGACCCATAAAACCACCAACAACTCTTTTTGGTATAAAATTTTCTGGTAAATCAGTTTTAATTTTTATTCCCTCTTTAACTGGAGTAATACAAATTGGTTTAATTTCTCCATTAATTTCTAAAGCACAACAATAGCAGCCACCTACTTCACAAGGAACAAAAATTCCATATCCTGGAAATTTTTCAAAATTTAACCCTAATTCTTCTAAAGCTTTTTTCACAGTAATTTTTTCTGGAATTTTGAACTTTTTTCCATTTACCTCAATTTCAATTTCTTTTTCTCTTTTTATCTTTACCATTTTAACTGCTTCAAAAGGACAGGCTAAAAAACAAGCTGCGCAACCAACACAATTTTCTTCTTTAAAGTCAGCCGGACAAGAAACCAATTTTTGGCACAAATTACAATTTTGACAAATTCTTTTATCTTTCTCTGCTTTAAGATACATTTTTAACCCCTTCTTTTTAATTCTTTTTTAAAAAAATTTTAATAAGAAGTCGCTTTTTTGAAATTTCCCATCCCTAATTAATCTTACTTAAGTAGAAAGAAGAATATATAGATAATTAAAGAACTTACTTTAATCATATTTCTAATTAGGGTATTTTAAAAACTTCTTTATGTTTATATCAAAAGATCGAATTTTTTAATTATTCTCTTTTTCACATTATTTCTTAAATAAATTTTCTTCTGAACCAGGAATAGTTGGATTTAGTAAAGATCCTGAATCTGAAGACTTTTTATTTTCTTTTTTAAGTCTTTCCACTTGTTTTTCTTTCTCTTTTAATTTTAGTATATAAGCTGGTTTTGCCCAAGCTCTTATAAGATTTTCAAGAGCCTTAGTTAGATCCTTAAGGTCAAAGAATATATCTTCATCTTTATCAAAAAAGAACCACTTTCCTTTAAAGTCAGGATCAATAATATCTGGCTTTTTATTGTAATTTTTTTCTTTTTCAGTTTCTTGGCAAAAATTCCTATTTAAATAATTATCACCATAACCACTTCCAAAGCTAAATACAAACAAAACTAAAACTAAAATAGCTAATTTCCTCATTAATTCATCTCCCTGCAATTTTTAAAAATATTATAACCCTTTCTACAAAACTTGCTATTTTATGGACTTTTTCTTGTTTTATACCTAATAGGCTACTAAAAGGTACTCTACTATTTCATGAATAAGTGTTTTAAGTTTTTTTTTGGAAAATTGTTAAAAAATATATATCTTCTTATTTAGGTCCATACCTCTGATTCTTTTTCAAGATTAAAAATTTCTCCGGTTATTTTATCAATAGTCATTTTATTTATTGTTTTTTGATTAAGTGACTTTACAGAGAGTGTTTCAATCAATTATATAAAGAGGTTTAAGAAAATGAGAAAATATAATTTTAAGACTTTTTCCACTGATCTTTTATCACAAAATATTTCAATAATTTTTGTTCCTTTCTTACTTTTTATTTTACCTTTCAACTTGATTAATAATATAAAATAAATTATCTTAACAGTTTCGAACATTTCAAAAAGATTGAACTCATTTTCTTATAGTAGTTTTTTCCCCTTTTTTAATTTTATTATCTCTTCAAGAAAAGCTAATAATGTTTTTAGATATCTTTACACAATTACTCAGACACCATTTTTTCCTAAAAAGTTATAAAGCCGTTAAAGTACGCAATTTTACATTATTATAAATGAGATAAATTTACTCAAAAATGCCCGTTTTCGTCTTTTGACAAGCTAAGCATACAAGCTATATTTTTATTTTTACACCTGACTCATAAGCAAGTTAAGGTCAAGAGGTCTTTGACGCAATTCATTATCTAAATGAAAAAGTGCTTGAGGGGCATTTTTAATAAGCTTAAGCTTATTTAATAAATTTTTAAATGAATCTTCTTCTTCAACTTGTTCTTCTATAAACCATTGAAGGAAATTTTCAGCAGCATAGTCTTGAAGTTTTTTTGCCAAACTCATAAGATTATTTATTTTGTTAGTGACTTCCTTTTCGTGTTTGTAAGCATAAGCAATGGTATCTTCAGGGCTTTCCCAAGCTTTTGGAGGAGCTGGTATTTCTTGCAAAATAACTCTTCCATTTCTTTCAAAAATAAATTTATAAAACTTCATAGCATGCATAATTTCTTCAGCTGCTTGTGCCTTCATCCAGTGAGCAAACCCATCTAAGCCCATATTATCAAAATAAGCAGACATAGAGAGATATAAATAGGCTGAATATAATTCCCATTTAAGCTGTTCATTAAGAGCATTTTCCATCTCGTTATGCATAATTTATCCTCCTTTTAAAAATTTTTAATTTAAAAAAAGTATAAACCAATTTTTTATATTGGTCAAGTTTTTAGCACAAAGATCTAAATACTAAAATAAAAATAGGAGAGTTAATTAAAAGGTAAAAATTTTGTCAGCTTCTTTTGCAAGTTCATAAAGGTCATCCATCCACCCAATAGGACATGTAGGTGAGGCCTCAATACCATGGGCCTTTGCACAAACACCTCAGACATAAAAATCTCCTTGAAAGGCATTTATCTGTTCCATAAAATTGAAAGGTTCTGTAGGGAGTTTTTCAAAGGTCACAGCTTTACCAAGCACAAAAACACTTACCTCATCTCCTTTTTTTACAGCAACATTGGCGAGTCTCATAGCATTATATATTGTTTCTGGGTCATCAGTGAAAATAATAAAAAGTAATTTCATCCCAGCCTCCTCAAGAATATTTAATTTAGATTATAATTTATTTAAAAAAATCAAAATATATAAAGCTTTTAATTTGTCAAGGGTCAAATTTTGATAGGGTTATTATTTTGAAATTGTCAAATTAAAAAGAATTGGTTAAAATAAATTTTATGGAGAAAAAGTATGGAGAAATTGCTATAGAAGAGGCTCAACTTGAGGCGTGGGATAATCCCTATCCAGATAGAGACTATTTGATTGAAATAACCTTTCCTGAATTTACTTGTCTTTGCCCAAGATCTGGATATCCAGACTTTGCAATAATAAAAATTTCTTATATCCCTAAGGATAAAATTGTAGAATTAAAATCCTTAAAACTCTGGTTAAATAAATTTAGAAGCCGCTATATTTCTCATGAAGCGGCAACTAATGAGATCTTTGATGCACTTTGGAATTTACTTCAACCTAAAAAACTTAAAGTGGTTGCAGATTTTCATCCAAGAGGAAATGTTCATACCATCGTTACTGTAGAAAACCCTTAAATTTAAAAAATACTAAGATAAAGCTCGCTTTCTACATTTCCTGGATAATTCCCTTTAACTAAGGTATAGTAAATTCCATTTTCAAATACTCCTAAACCTGTAATAAATCCTGTTTGAGAAGCCCATAAATTTCTAAAAAAATAGGTGCCCTCAAAACCAAGAACAAAAATTTGAGAAGTAGCACTATTTAAAGGAACATATTTTAAATCACCCTTTACTGATTCCAAAGGAAAATTAGCAGAAACAAAAAGGGCTTCTAATTTGCCATCCTTATTTATGTCAGCTGTAACTGGTGTTATAAGAGGATAAACGATTTTCTTAACCACCTCTTGTCCTTTTTTGCCCTTAATAAGTTTTATCTCATAAAAATGATTAGCTACAGGATAAGGAGAAACCCAAACTATATTAGAATCTTTATAAACTGCTAATTTTCCATCTGAAGTATAATTGATTATTTCTGGACTCCCATCTCCATCTAAATCAACAAAAGCACTTCCAATGTTTTTATAATCTGGAGAGACTTTTAGTTGGGTTGCATATATTAATTGATTATTTTCCCTTTTTAAGATATATACTTCTTTTCCAAAAAAGTTTTCTGAATCAAAAGTTTGTCCAATTAAAGTATCCTTTACACCTCTTGCTGTATAATCTACAAAGTTTAAAATTAAATTTACATTGGTAATTACTGAGATTAATCCCTGTTCAGTATATCTTAAAATTTCGCTTCTCATACCTACACTTTCATCAAATATATTTAAAGCTATCCAACCAGATGGTCCTATAGAAAAATTTACAATTTTACCAGTTTTAGGAGTATAACTTGCCAAAAGAGACCCTTTTATTTTTACTATAAAAAGCCCTTGAGAGTTAAAATAAATCATTTCAGGATTATTATCATTGTCTATATCTGCAAACTCTACTTGAAACACTTCTCCTTTCATTTTTCCTAAAATAGTTGGGGGATTAATTGAAAAAACACCTGTAGTAGGGGGTTTATAAACTTTTTGAGTGGTTGTAACTGCTGAAGGAGTTATAGCTTTTTTATAGCTTAAGGTTCCATAATATCTTATTAAATCTAAATTGTAGTTAAATATTTTTACTATATCCTCTTCCACAACAAAAACCATATCATATTGTTGAGACAAAAGGTATTGAGGAGTTAGATCTTTTAATTTTAAATGGGGATTAAAAGTAACTGCTGATTCAGGTAAAGTATTTTTAAGGATTAAAAATAAATTTTCCTCTGGAATTTGTGTTTCAGAGATTATAAGGATTTTTAAATCAGTAAATCTTTCAATAGGGGTGGGAACTGGGAAGGGTTCTTTTTGGAAAATAACTCTACCTATAGCAAAATTTTCTTCCACATCTGTAATTTCAATCTTTCCAATTATTTCTTTTAGAAAACCTAAAGTTTTTTCTGTTTCAGGATGAACAATCTTTTTCCCCCTTTTATATACTGTAAATATATCCTTAGGTCTAACACCTTGAACTCTTCCTTTGTCTATAATAATTTTGCTATCTTCTATACCAATAATTAATGCAGAAAGAGGAGTAAAATCTTTTTTAATCTCTTCATAGGTTTCAGTTGATATTAGAGAAAAAGAAAAATTGGGACTAACTAAAAGAAAAATTAATCCCCATCCAAAGAAAATTAAAAATTTTTTAATTTTCATAAAATTAAATCCTCCTTTTTAAATTTAATCATTTTTTAATGAACCCTGCCCAGTTGATTCTAATACAGAAAGCCAGAATCTACTGTTAAGATTAATTTGTTTTCTCCTCTTTATAGCTTCTTTAATAGGAATATGGACAAACTGATCATTAAGATAACTTATCATTATTCCTGTTTTTCCAGCCATAACAGCATGAACTGCATACTGTCCCAAAAATCCGCAATAAATTCTATCTTCAACATTAGCAGGAACACTTCTTATAATGTAACTTGGATCAATATATCTTATCACTACTTCTATATTTTTGTTTTTAAAATATTCTGTAATTTTATCTTTCAAAAACTTACCAATATCTCCCAGTTTTATATTTCCTGATGCATCATATTCTGGAGGATCTTTTTGAACATATTTTTGTCCTGCCCCTTCTGCTACCACAATAACAGCATGCTTTCTTCTATTTAGTCTTCTTTCTAATTCAGCAAGTAATCCCTTTTCTCCTTCTAAATCAAAATCCATTTCAGGAATTAAGCAAAAATTTACTTCCTTAGTTGCAAGTGTTGCAGCAGCAGCGATAAAACCTGAATGTCTTCCCATGAGTTTTACTAATCCTATTCCATTAGGAACTGCAATAGCTTCTGTGTGGGCACATCTAATAGCATAACAAGCAAGCTCAACAGCTGTATCAAAACCAAAAGTTTTTGAAACAAGCCAAATATCATTATCTATGGTTTTAGGAACAGCTACCACAGCAATTTTAAGATTTCTTTTTGATATTTCATCTTTTATTTTATAAGCTGCCCTAAAAGTTCCATCTCCCCCTATCATAATGAGTATTTGAATATTCATTCTTTCAAGAGTGTCTACGATTTCTTCAATTGATTGATGTCCCCGGGAGGTGCCAAGAAAAGTTCCCCCCATAGTGTGAATATCCTTTACTACTTCAGGATTTAGCTCAATTACCTCATGTCCACATTTGGGAATAAACCCTTGCAATCCATATTTGAATCCTATTATTTTATTTACTCCATAGGAATAATATAAGGTCATTACTATAGAGCGAATTACATCATTAATCCCGGGACAAAGCCCTCCACAAGTTACAATTCCTACTTTTACCTTAGAGGGATCAAAATATATATAAGGTCTTGGTCCTGCAAGTTCTAAAGAGGGAATTTCTTTATTGTTTGAGAATTGCTCCCTTAAATAATTATAATTTACCCTTAAAGTTACTCTTGTTTCATCTGTGACAAAACATTGGGGTTTAAGATTTAAAGGAGAGGGAATTTTGCAGGGACCTAAATTTTCAACTGAAGTATCAATATCTTCTATAATTTCTTCTGTAAATTCCAAATAATTGCAAAATTCTTTCATTTATATCCCCCTATAGCCTTATTTTAACTGCTTCAGCATGAAAGGGAAGATTTTCTGCTTCAGCAAGTAAAATAACCTCTTTAGCTTCTTTTTTTAAGGCTGAAGGAGAATATTTAAGAAAATTTATCTTTTTGAGAAATTTTTCAGCAGATAAAGAGGAAGCAAATCTTGCAAAGCCCATAGTTGGTAATACATGATTAGGTCCTGCTAAATAATCTCCCATTGCTTCAGGAGTAAAAGTCCCAAGAAAAATAGCACCTGCATTTTTCACCAAAGGTAAATAATCTAAAGATTCTTTAACCATAATTTCTAAATGTTCAGGAGCAATAAGATTTGTTAAAAAGAAAGCAGTTTCTATATCTTTTACCATTATTATACTTCCTCTTTTTAAAAGTGCAGACTTAGCTATTTCACCTCTAATTCCCTTTTCTAAAGCTTGAGGGATTAAATTTTTAACTTCCTTAGCAATTTTTTTAGAAGTTGTTATAAGAATTGAAAGACTCATAGGATCATGTTCAGCCTGAGCAAGAAGATCATAGGTTATAAATTCAGGATTTGCTGTATTATCTGCAATAATTAATACTTCACTGGGACCAGCAATTATATCTATTCCTACAAAAGAGGAAACAAGTTTTTTGGCGGTGGTTACATAAATATTCCCTGGACCACAAATAATGTCAACCTTTGGCAAAGTTTCGGTTCCATAGGCTAAAGCAAAAATAGACCAAGGACCTCCTACTTTATATATTTCATCAACACCTGCTTCATTAGCAGCAACTAATAAAGCTGGATGTAAAGTTTTATCCTTTCTTGGTGGGGAAACCATAACAATTTTCTCTACACCTGCTATTTTGGCAGGAACTGCTGTCATAATTACTGTAGAAATAAGAGGAGTTTCTCCTCCCTTTCCTCCAGGAATATAAAGACCAGCTTTTTCTACAGGTTTTATCATTTGACCTAAAAGAATACCTTTATCCTCTATAAACCAAGATTGAGGAAGGTTTTGAGAATGAAATTTTTTAACCTTTTCTATAGCTAACTTAATGGCTGAAAGAAGCTCAGGTGAAATTTCTTTATAAGCCTTTTCAATTTCTTCTTTACCTACCTTTAATTCTTCTTTATTTAAAAGAATCCCATCAAATTTATAAGTATATTCAATTAAGGCTTTATCACCTTCATTTTTAACTTTATTACCTATCTTTTTTACTTCTTTTTCTATTTTCTTAGGAAATTCTTCAACTCTATTTATAATTTTTTGTAAATACTTTTCAGCTTTTTTAGAGGGATATTGAAGCACTCTTATTTTCATAAGTTTCTCCTTTTTACCAATTAATAAAGGGTTCTTGCCAAGCTCTTTTTAACTCCTTTATATTTTCTCTTATTATAACCTTCCCTTCAAGTCCTTTTATTATTAAAAAGGGGTCTGCAATCACTTCTCCTATTAAAGAGAGAGGAATATCTTTCATAAGGGCTTCAAAATCTTCTTTCTTTTCTTTTCTTACGGTTACAACTATTCTTCCTGCACTTTCAGAAAAAAGAATAAAGTCATCTCTTAAAGATTCTCCTTCATAGCAAATAGCAGAAAGATCAACTATTATTCCATATCCTCCAGAAAAGGCTTTTTCAGCTAATGCAACCCCTAAACCACCATCAGAAACATCATGAGCAGATTCGATAAGACCAGTATAAATAGCATCCCTTAATCTTAAATAAATTTTTTTATTAAGGTATGGATCAGGTTTAGGCACCTTTCCACCTTTTATTCCTAAAAGATTAAAATATTCTGAACCTGCCAGTTCATCTTTAGTTATTCCAAGAATATATACTAAATCTCCCTCCCTTTTAACATCCATAGTTTGAGCAAGATAATATTTGGGGATCTTAGCAACTACAGAGAAAAGAAGGGTAGGGGGTACAGAAATTTTTAAACTTCCATCAGAAAGGATAGTTCCTATCCCAAAAGGATTTTCATCCTCAGGATTAAGTCCCAAATACATAAGATAGTCATTTTTCATAGAGTCTTTTCCTGAAATACAAGGAACTCCATAAATTTTGGTAAATTTATAAAGGGCTTGATTTGCTCTTACTAATTGGGCTAATTTATATTTCCCATCTGGATTTTTTTCACTTTCAATAGGGTCGCACCAGCAGAAATTATCAAGACCTGCCATATATTCAATATCTCCACCTACACAAACTGCATTTCTTATTCCTTCATCAATAGCATTTGCAACCATCCAATAGGTATCATAATCTGAAAATTTAGGACAAATACCATGAGCAACTACAATTCCACTTTCACTTTCAAGGTCATATCTTAAAACTGCTGCATCACTTGGACCATCATTATTTATTCCTGTGAGAGGCTTAATTACGCTTCCTCCTTGAACTTCATGATCATACTGAGTTATTACATATTCTTTTGAACAAACATTATAGACTTTTAAAATTTTTTTTAGAATTTTTGCGTAATCTTTAGGAATCTCTACATCTGGTTTTATGGGATAAGATGGTGCCCTCCATTCAGCGTATAATTCAAGTTGAGGAACACCTTCATGAAGGAAATCTAAAGGTATTAGTCCTACTGTTTTTCCTTCATATAAAATATGAAAATATCCAGAATTTGTAAATTTCCCTAAAACAGTTGCTAAAACACTCATTTTTTTTGCTAAGCTTAGAAATTTTTCTATTTTATCTGGAGGAACTGCAAGGGTCATTCTTTCTTGGCTTTCTGAAAGAAGAATTTCCCAGGGACGAAGACCAGGGTATTTTAAAGGTGCTTTAGATAAATCTATTTCAGCCCCTCCTGACTCTCTTGCCATTTCTCCAACAGAGGAAGAAAGCCCACCTGCGCCATTATCAGTAATAGAATTATATAAATCTTCATCCCTTGCTTTCATTAAAAAATCAACCATTTTTTTCTGGGTTATGGGGTCTCCAATTTGTACTGCTGTTGCAGGGGAACCTTCATGTAAAGCTTCAGAAGAAAAAGTAGCACCATGTATTCCATCTTTTCCAATTTTCCCACCAATCATAACTACTAAATCTCCAGGTTTAGCTCCCTTTTTCCAAGAGGGTTCATTATTTATATATAGAGGTAAAAGACCTCCTGTTCCACAATAAACTAAAGGTTTACCCAGATATCTTGGATCAAAAACAATTGAACCATTTATAGTGGGTATACCGCTTTGATTACCTCCGTGTTCAACTCCCTCTCTTACTCCTTCAAAAATTCTTCTTGGATGTAAAATTCTTGGAGGAAGTTTTTTATCCCAATCAGGAGGTGCAAAACAAAATACATCAGTATTAAAAATAAGTTTTGCGCCCTTTCCAGTTCCTAAAGGATCTCTATTTACACCTACTATTCCTGTTAAAGCACCTCCATAGGGGTCAAGCGCAGAGGGACTATTATGAGTCTCTACTTTAAAAGCTAAAGCCCATTTTTCATCAAGCTTTATAACACCAGCATTATCAACAAAAACAGAAAGACAAAAATCTTTTTCTCCTTTTTCTTTCCTAATTTCTTCAGTAGCTTTTTTAATATAAGTTTTAAATAAACTGTCTATAACTAATTCTTCTCCCGTGTCTAAATTTTTGTAAAAGATTTTAGCATTAAATATCTTGTGTTTACAATGCTCAGACCAAGTTTGAGCTATGCTTTCAAGTTCTACATCAGTAATGGCTTCATCAAGTCCATAACTTTTTCTAATTTCTATAAACTTGGGATCAGAAAAAAAGCTCTGTATAGTCTTCATTTCTTTAAGATTAAGTGCAAGCAATCTTTCCTGAGATAATTTTATAAGGTCTTCATCGGAAAAATTACTGAGTAAAAATTTTTCTACTATTGGAGGAAAATATTCTGTTACTCTGGGAACAGGATAAGAAAGTCCACTCTTAAAAAACTCATCCCTATGAAGAATAAACCACCTTTCTATTAATTCATTAGCAAGGAGATCTTTTGCTATTCTTTCAACAGCATCTTTAGAAACATTTCCCTTTATCAAAAATTGACGAGCAAAATAGACTCCTTCTTTATTAGTGTCTAAAGGTCTTTCTAAAATGTAGCTAAGAGCTTCTTCAGCAGTTTTACCTTCATTATCAGTAACTCCTGGGCGATAACCAATCTCTAAGATCCAATCAAAAGGAAAATTTAATTTTAAAGATATGTGTTCATTGATACTATAAATCTGGATTACAGGATCACAAAGGGCAGATTCAGCAAAAATTTTGATAATTTCTTCAGAAAAACCCCCTTCAACTAAATATACCTTTATGAAATAAAGATCTTCTAAAGAGATATTCAAATGGTGTTTGATTTTTCTTTTTATCTTAGCACTTATTGCATCTTTAAAGGAAGGTTTAGAGGAAACCTCTATCCTGAAAACATTCATAGAATTGAAATATATCATTTAATATTTAAAAATTCAATATTTAAGAGGGCTCAAACTTTTTATAGACCTTAAGAAATTGAAGATATTTTAGATTTTACAAGATCAAAAGTATTAACTACATTTAAAGCTTTAAATATTTTTTCAAAAAGGCTCTCCATGTCAGATAAGATTTTTTCTTTTACCTCAGAAGGTAAATCCCACCAATCTTTTTTAAAGGCTCCAAATCCCTTTTTTCTTGTTTTATATATAAATTGAGCTTCTGTCATATCTTCTTTCCATTCATTTTTAAATTGTGTTTTAAGATAATTATATATCTTTTCTCTAAAATCAGAGGGTAGGGCAGGATGGTCGTAAAGGAAATTTTGAAAACCTGTTGCCAGATGCACTTCTACACATTCTGATTCTGGAAAAAGACTGAAATATTCCTCTGGAAGAGTAGATGCTCCATGTTGAACAGCTCCTGCAAGACTAAATTCCTCTCTGGCAATTTTAGATAAAGTTTTTAAGGTATTAAAATCAAGATTAACAGTAGCAATCTTTCCATCAGGTAAAACTACACCTCCATGAGAGGTTCCTGTTTGAACACTAATTTTTGAAATTCCAATTTTTCCTTTAAAAACTTTATTAAATCCCTGCATAAATGCTCGCAGTTCTTCAGGAGTACTATTATGCCCTCCTATTTCTCCTATTTCTCCACCAAGATTTACAGTTATTTCTTCAGGTTCTATATTCCTTATAAATTCAGCTATTTCAGCAGTAACTTCATAATTATGCTTTTGCTGTTCATTAAGATCTTCTTTTTCAAGAATAACAAGGGTTGAAGCATCAATATCAATGTTATAAAACTGGGAAAGGATAGCTTCTTTGGTAAGATTTTTAA